>JAABUH010001261.1_pt1 | contig 29647 bp, 24 predicted proteins | sample 5559121 | NCBI WGS metagenome assembly JAABUH01 (sample SAMN10711871, study PRJNA513364) | rock metagenome | isolation source: Antarctica rocks | place: Antarctica: Victoria Land, Battleship Promontory nord | collected 2015-12-28
CACAAACATTCTGCGCGGTTAATTCATCAATGAACGAATAGTCAGCTGCTTCAGTGTCAATCAATGACTTTAATGAGTAACTAATTTCATTGCTAGATAGTACACATTCAGTAGTCAAAGGTTCCGGAGCAAAGGGATCATTTGAGCTGCTCGTTGTTGAAGAAATTAACACATCTTCCATCGCGCCTTTGATGAAAGTCACTAGTTTTTTGCCTCATTCTTCGATTTCTCTGTAAATAATTCCTTCTCTTCTTCCGGCATGACGATCTCATTGAGGCGAGGGGTGAATGCACGAGGTGTCGAAGTACTAGCCTTCAGATGAGAGCAGTTCTTTGAAAGGTGACTCGGTACTTTACAGTTGAAGCAGATGATTGACATTCTTGATCGTTCAGGTTCGGGAGTGGAAAAAGTAGCGAGCCGAACATAGCTAGTAGCCGAGGTTGAAGCTGGTGTCGACGAAGAAACAAAACGTTTTTCCGGAGCTGCTACCGGTTTGACTGTTCGTTGCTCGTCACGTAGCTGATAATTGGCTCGTTGTTTGTTATTCACATCTTGAAGGAAGGTCTTGAGCTTATCAAGCGAGCTAAACTCTATGGGACAAACTGACAACGCGTTCTGAAGGCGATTGTTGATTTTATCCTGAATGTCGTTCATCAGGATGACATCGTCGTAGTTCAGGAAGCTGAATATTCTAGTGAATTCTGAATAGAAAGAGCTGAAGGGCTTGTTGAGCTGCTTCAGAGCGACGTATTCGCGACGACACTTTCGAATCAGGTTCTGGTCTTCGTAAATTTCTTTCAGATGTTTCAGTAGCTCTGATAGGGATTGGTAGGATGAGGGAGCGTCAACACGACGCTTTGCATAGGTTTGCTGATCAGCATCGCCTCCTAGCCTGAAAACCACATAGGCAATACGGATCTTTTCAGTAGAATAATGGTCCGCGTTGGCATCGAGCTTGTCAGCTATTTTGATGTTTCATGTCTCTCAGATAGGGTCATCTGTTTCGGTGAAGATGGGTGGATCCGGAAGCTTGACGAACTTGTGATGATCGTTCTCGTTTTCGTTATCAGATAGAGTAGAAGATTCTCGTTGGGAGCGAGCTTCGGAAGCCGAGCTTCGTTCAACTTCAGAGCGGCGAACCGAAGCTTCTTCCTGATTGGCTCGTTGTTCAGCTGGCTGAGTATCTTGACGAAGCATAGGCCGATCAGCTTGACGTTGTTCCGCTCTGGAGTTCAACCGCTCGTCTTGTAGCTGGTTGATCTTTTTCTCTAGCTCATCGTTTTTATCAAAAGCGGCTTCTAGTTGTTTCGCTCTCTTTTTGTGATCATCTTGTACGAGGAGTCAGTGTTCATTGAGTTGTAGAGTCAAGTCTCGCTGACTTCGAAGCTCGTTCAGCATATTGATGACTTCGTCGGGTTGATTGCTGACTCAATGAAACAGTTGTTCTTCGATGTTTATGTTTCATGAGATGGCAGCTTCCTCAGCTTCGGCTGAAGCATCGATGAGTAGAAGTGAAACTCTTCTATTGGCAGTGCTTCTAAGCAGGCGAGTTGTTCGGGGCTCAACTGGCTCGGCGTCGCGTGTCATGATGAGAGAAGGTAGAAGTTGTTGAGGTAAGAATAGATGAGGAATTGATGTTTTGAATTGATGTTTTTTGGTGAGTGGAAATTCAAAGAATCCCTTGTGAATTTCAGGTAATAATTGAGTGCTTTATTCGAAGAATCCCTTGCGAATAGAATGGTGAAAATGAGTGTAGAACCGAAGAATCCCTTGCGGCCTAAAATGGTGGTGCAAATTTGAAGAATTTCTTGCAAATTTTCCTTACTGAATAGGTTGTTTCGTATCGTCTATTCGTCGATAGCAGAGTAGTAGATGGTGAGCATTTATCTAATGTTAGAGGCCAGCATAGAGCGAGTCATATGGGTGTAATTTAACTAGAAGATAAATGCTAAGAAAGAAAGGTAGCTACAGGAAAGAAGCTGGCTACATATGTGTGTTCCTCAGCCGACGCTAGGCCCAATAGGGACTAGTCAAGGTGACGGAGCGAGGATAGGCCTGGCAAGGCTAGAAGGCTGAGCCTGGCAAGGCTAGAATCGTGACAATATTCATTCTGTGTCTGCTTAGAATATCACATTGTCATATCATTCTTATAGATCTCGTCTATTCATTTAGTAGACTTGATCATTACAGTTCTAATTATTTCAAACTCTTCTTAAAGATGATGATTCAATATTCAAGCATGATAACAGCAACGTAATTGCAATAAAGTTGAAATGATGATGTTTCAATCTTACAAGACATCATATCAGAAAACGAACGTTGCATAACAAAATCAGAAAGTGAAGAAGCAGAAAATGAACTCTTTCTTGATATTAATGAACAGCTGACACAAACAATGCTTCAATGTGATAAACTGCAAAAGAAACAGAAGTTAGCAATTATTCAATCAGAGATTGAAACTCTGCAAGTCATCAAAATGACAAAGAAAAGTCATTGAGCTTTCACTTGAACTCTCACAAAGAACTTGAATGATTTATGCATCATCTTCATAATGTCAACGATGACGAAACAAAGTCATCACAAGATCGTTTCACAGAAGCGAAGATTCTCAATGTATTTGAAGAAGTATCATGACAAAATCATAAGAGAACATAAAGAGTGAATTCGTGACATCGAAATCTCATTTCAAAATACTTCTTGACATTTTAAAAGTGATGAGAAAAAGATTTTGTACTGCATGATTTATCTGAAGAGTGAATTAAAGAAACTTTGATTCAATCATGAAGAGACTATGTCTGCAGCTTAGCAGATGTGATTTGATTTTATCAACTTTCTTCTGAATCTAATCAAAAACTCAATGAATCAAGACATAAACATGACTCAGCAGTATGTGAATGCATCGCAACGTTCTGATCAAATGATATGAATGTTTGCAGCTCATTTGAACACTCTGAAACATTAACTTTCATTGTATAGTGATGAGCGTAAGTGAGCTCATTTATTCATCAAGTTGAGATCTGAGTTGCATGTGATCATTACTAATGTGCAGTTGATTTCTATCACACGAGATGCGTTAATCAATCTTGTCGCTCGATTGAAAACAAATCTGCGAAAAGAATACATCTTGTCATCGAAATGACTTTGAGATGAGAACTTGCATGATCGAGATAAAGTCAACAAGAAGATTCATTCAAAGTGAAAGAAATCTCATTGATCAATCAGACTTGATCTTTCGTCAAAGACAAGCTCACATGCTTCATCACATTATAGCAAGAATTTGTTCAACATAACGTGTTACATGTGCAATTGAAAAAGTCATTACTTTACTGATTGTAAAGATGAAAAGATCAAGAATAGATCAAAAGAATCTGATGTAAATTAAGTATTCATTGATTTAATGTTGCATATGAGTCATCTCAAGATTTCAAAAAAAGACAAGCTCTTGATGAACACTTCAAATCATTGAGAGAAAAACAAGAAGTTTTCTTCGTAAAGACTCTTATATATAAAAAGCATGTAATTCAGAAAGATCAAAAGACAGAAACAAAGATTCACATGAATATCAATGTCAAGATGAACGTGATTAGTCAACGTTTCATCATCAAGCAAAATATATCATTGCTGAACGTTGATCTTTCAAGATCTATCTGAATGAACGATCAGAATGTTTATTGTTATGACGTCTATAAGATGTGTTATCGACTGAGAGACAGCTGAAACATAAAGAAAAAAGATATAAGTATCTTCTATGCTATTGACAAGAAAGAATCTTCTCTGATTCTGAGTATATCAAGTATGCAATTCAAGCGTATTTGAATAAACATGATTGCAAGAACATGATGTTTTGACGTGAATGAGCATGCATTTGAATTATTCTTTGCACAAGTATTTGCAAAAGTTTTACAAGATGAGTCTACTGTGTATGCTTTTGTCATGATCAATGTCATTGAAGAGTTGATCATTGAACATTAAGTGAAAGCAATGAATAACGTGATGAGTTGTATTACAAATGCGCTTAAAACGCAAACTTTACTCGTCAAATTGAAAGAGTATAAAGATGTATTCTTGACAGAGAGTGCAGACAAACTGTCTTTACATGAAGATCACGATCATGCAATTGAAATCACTGCAAAGTCATTGTATGAATCATTGTATAATTTGTTGAACACAGAATTAACGACTCTGAAACAGTATTTAAATCATGTCTTAGCGAAAGAATGAATTAAGCACTTCGTCAGCTTGATTGATGCGTTTATTCTATTCATTCTTAAAAAGAATGATAATCTTCATTTATATGTGAACTATCGAGATCTGAATAAGATCACTGTCAAAAATCGTCATTTGCTGTCTTTAATTAGTGAAACTTTAGACAGACTCAGTAAAGTCAAGCAGTTCACTAAGTTAAATCTGAAGAATGTTTATCATCATCTCAGAATTCAACGTGAAGACGAGTGAAAGATGATGTTTCATACTCATTATGATCACTTTGAATATATGATCATGTCGTTTGATTTAATCAACATGTCTGTCATCTTTCAGACTTATATTAATAAAATCTTGACAAAGCTTTTAAATGACTTTTATGTTGTTTATTTGAATGACATTCTAATCTTCTTCGTAAAGAAGACTGATCACATAAATCACATGAAGCAGATTCTCGAGAGATTAAGAAAGTTCAAGCTATATGCTAGCTTGAAGAAGTGTGAATTCTTCATCACTAAAGTGAACTTTCTAAAATTTGTCGTATTCACAAAGAGTGTTTCGATAAATCTAAGTAAAGTAGACATCATCAAAACGTGATTCAGATCGAAGATGTATCAAGAAATACAAGTTTTTCTGAAGTTCATCAATTTCTATCGACATTTTATACATCACTACTCTCAGATAGCAAAGTCTTTAACAGAACTGCTGAAAGATAGTGTAAAAGATGTAAAAATGAGCTCATTCATATGATTAAGCGAAGCGAAACAAGCTTTTAATCAGCTTCGCAACGTCTTTATGAAGATGTCTATTCTAAGACACTTTGATTCAGAGCGACATATATGCATCAAGATTGATGCATTCAATTATGCAGTTGCAAATATTTTGTCTCAGTCAGATGATGAAGATCAGTGACATTCAATTGCATTCTGATTCAGAATGATGATAAATGTCAAAAGAAACTATAAGATACATGATCAGAAGTTTCTAGTCATAATAGCGATGTTTAAACATTGACAACACTATGTGAAAAACAATTATCATACTGTTGAAGTTCTGACTGATCATAATAATCTGAAGAGTTTTATGAACGTTCAAAAGCTAAATAAAAGATAAGTCAAATAAATCATGAGATTGTTGATCTGCGACTTTGAAATAGCACATAGATCAGAAAAGATAAACTCGATCAATGCATTATCAAGATGATCTGATTATAAGAGTGAGAACATCTTTGCGAATCATTTGCTGCTCACTCTGCAGCGAAAGCTGACTAGAATAGAAAGCTTAAATAGCTTTATATTCGTAGCGATCAGAGAACTATACTGTATATGAGTGATTAACAATGTCAAGAAGACGTTTATTCACAGTATAAGTATGAACAGATATTCAGCAGAACATGTCGAGAGCAGACTGCAAGATGAAATTTACTGTACATGAGTGATTAACGAAGTTGAGAAGATGTTTGTTCACAGTGTCAGTAAAAACACGAGTACGTGCATTCGCAATTTGTAAAGAGTGACAGTAACAGATTTTAGCGCTTTTAATGATCAATATTTTGAATATTCATTTAATCTCATGTCTCAGATTTGCGTCACTTTTAGCTGAAACATATTCATAAAAGCATCAATATTCATAAAAATATCAACATCTTTAAAACTTCTATGAGCGCAGTATGCGTCTTTATCATTTGATTCAATAAACATGATTATTCTGACATTTGTAGCATTGATAGTTGCAACGTTGAATAATTAATAATTAATTTGACTATCTAAATAATAGCTATTTACACAGTTTAATATATACGTTGAGAAAGTCAATGAGAAAGTTAATGAGAAAGTTAATGAGAAAGTTAATGAGTAAACTAATGAGATAGAGAGTCATGTAGAATGTTTGATAGAAAGTCATGTAGAATGTTCAATAGAAAGTCATGTAGAATGTTTGATAGAAAGTCATGTAGAATGTATGATAAAGTCATGTTTGATGCTCAATAGAAAACAAATTTGATTCTTGATTGCGAAGCAATTCAAAGCTTGATGAGAAGTTATGTAAAGAATTATGTGTTATGAGTCTGCATAAAGCGAATCATATGAGTGTATTCTAACTAGAAGTTCAAAGCTAAAGAAGAAAGAAAGTGAAACACGTCAAGAATCTTATACTCACGAAGACGCGCTAGATCACTAGTGTGTCAACATCAGCTCTATACTAGTCTATAATAGTCTAACACAATCTATGTTAGACTAACTCAGAGTAATGAGACACGCTCGCAACATTACTCTCTCTTTTCATTTAACAATGTTCTCATTGCTGCAGTTTGATCAATCTTTCTTTCGATTTCTATCTTGACTTATTTGAATATCATTTATGAAAGTCATTTACAATCTTCTGACATCTTTCGAACTCATTTTCATCAACGTTGTATCAATGTAGATTGACGTTGTATTCTTTTCAATTGACACGATATTGTAATCATCATCTGTAGTGTCTGAAATTCAGAATGTTCTTCACTTTTCATTCATCTTCGTCATTCATCACTATAGAATCAGACAACTCATTTCGTTGTTCTTTCAGAGAATTCTTCGAATTCAGTTGCAGCAAATTCAAGATGAACTTTGAATAAATCTTCATTGTCGATGACAATTTCAGTCGATATGCATGTTTGATCTCGATCAGAATCTTGAAAGATTCTAGCATCTTATTATCTAGTTTCTTTGATGATCTTGCGATCATAATGTTTCTAGAATCTAGAAACATCATGTCATCTATCTTGTAGATCATTTTCTTTCAATGCTTGTCAGTTTGTTTCTTCATTGTGATTCTGACTCTTGCTAATGCTTGCTTGATCAATGCTAGTGATCATTTCATGTGTTCAAATATATTCTTCGCTTTGCTTACTTCGATTCTAGCTCGAATGATCTCATATTCAGTTGAATTCGAATCGAAGCTCATACGAGAGTGAAAGTTCTTATTCAGAAAGAACGTTGACTGTTCAATTGACGACGAAATAGCATTGTTATTGACGAATTCAGTCATAAATAATCAGATGAATCAATCATCTTGCATATATGAGCAATAGCTTCGTAGATATTGTTTCACATTCTGATTCGCTCTTTCTGTTTGATCATCAATTTGCAAATGATAGTCTGTGAATAGTTTCATCTTGATGTCGAGTCTCAGACATAAAGACTTTCAGACAATCAATATGAATTGTGAATCACGATCGAACACTATTAATCTTGATAGTTCATGAGTTCTGAAGACTCATATCAACAGTAGCTTGACTGTTTGTTCTGCGAAGATTTCTTCGTCATCTGATCAACACGATATATAATGTCGTTTCTTAGACAATCGATTTATGACTGTCAGAATCGCGTTGTTTTCATCACTTTCTGATAGATTGATAATGAAGTCTAATGATATGTTCTGTCATCGTTGCTCAAGTATGAGCAATGACTTTAGCAGTTCATTGATTCGATCTCTCGATGCTTTTAATCTACGACAAATGTAACAGTTTTGAATGTAGCGTTTGATCATCGTTCTCATCTTCGATCAGCAATATGATCATCTCAACAAGTCTAAAGTTTAATTCATGTCAGAATGATCATTGATCAAAAGATCATGTGCTTCTCTTATTAATCAAGTGATCATTGACTGAGAAATTCATAGTCTATCATCTTTTCAGAGTACTTCATCAAGTACTCTGCAGTTGTCTAGATCAATATCTTGACAGATTCTTCTGTTCTGTTTCAGAGCTGCTCGAATATTGATACATAGTTGATTCATTCAATTTTCGACTATAATTCGATTCTGAATAGAAATCATCTCTTCAATTGAATCTTTGTTAACTTTCAATTTCTGTTTCGAATTTAAGTCAAATATGAACAAGGTCTGAGTCAGATCTTGATCATCTTCTATTGATTGCAGTTCAAATGTGCTTGCTGATAATAGCATCTGATGTTGATATAGCTTTCAATCATTATTTGATTCAACTGACTTGACATCTGACATTCTGATCAGCACGTCTGCTTTCAGATTCTGCTTTTCTGACTGATATATGATCTTGAAGTTATATTCAAATAACTTTTCAGCTCATTTAGTCTATCGTCTGATCAGTTTCTTGATGATCATGAAGTACTTCAAATTCAGATGATCAATGAAGATCTTGATCAAAATATCAGTACATTTCAATTTGAAACATCAGTGCTTCAAGCATTGAATAATAGTCAAAAGCTCTTTGTTGTAGATCTCGTAGTTGCATTCTGCAAAAATCATGTTCTTGCTATAGAAGATCATTGAATGTAGAATGTTTTCATCATCATATTGAGACAATACTTCGTCGTTGACATAGTTTGAGAAGTTCGTTTTCAGAATAACTTCTCTGATTGAATCAAAATGCTTCAGAACGAGAGCTGTTGTCATCTGTTGCTTCAGTTTCTCAAAGATCGTCTGACAGATTTCTGTTCATTCAAATGAATGATCTTTTCAAGTCAGCTTTATCATGAATCGAATGATCTTTGAGAAGTTCTTTATGAATCATTGATAGAAATTGCAGAAGTCAATAAAGATCTGCACATGAGTCAACGATCGCGACACTTTTCAGCTTCGAATCACATCTACTTTTCAAGAATTCATTCGTAGATCATTGATGAATATCAATAGTTCAAGAAACGAGATTTTCTGAATCTTAAATTCACACTTGTCTATGTTTATCTGTAGATCGACTTCACGAAGCTTGTTTAGTACTTCTTTCACGTGAGTTTTATGTTCTTTCAATGTCTTACTGTAGATGAGAATATTATTCAAGTATGTCTGACAGAATTTATGCAGACATTTGAACAACACATCGTTGATATAATGCTGAAAAGACGTAGATTTATTAGTCAATTCAAAGAACATTACTCTATACTTGTAGATATCGAAGAAAGTAACAAAAGTAGTTAAATTCTCGCTTTCTGAACTCATGCGCAGTTTATTGAACGTGATGATTATGTTGAGTTGAATCAGATACTTACTGTCTTGAATTCAAACTAGTACTTCGTCTATCAAGAGTATTGAATAACGATCTCTTTTGATCAGAGCATTCAGTTTTCGATAGTTCATGCAAAAGCAAAGACTATCATCTTTCTTTTCAACAAATAGTATTGACGAAGCAAAAGAAGTTTTGCTGAGTGTGATGAACTTCTTCTTCAAATTCTCTTCTAGATACTCTTTGATTTTTTGTAGCTTGTGACTCAACATAGAATACAATCGACTTTTAAAAAATTGACTCTCTTCTTCTAATTCAATCTTATGATCGTATGATCGATGCAAGAGCAACTGCGTTGTCTTTTCTTTATCAAAAACATTCAGAAAGTCGTGATAAACTATTGAAAGCTTCTTCTTCAATTCATTTAATGACATGACAGAGATCATTTCATTCAGTTTCGCGAAATCTTCAACTGAGCTAAGCGCTTTGTTGATTTCACTAATGATCAAGAAGAAGATCTTGATCTTCTTATTCTTGACTAGAGTTTGATATACAGCGACTTCAATCATGACAATATTGATGAGTCTCTTTTTCTCAATTGATTGAAAGAGACAAAGTTGATCGAGATCAACTTGAGTGCTTTGCTTTTGTATGAGTACAGATTCAGTGAGTTGAACAGATTCAATAAACTGATTCACTAGTTTTGAGTTCGTGAGTCGCTTCAAGATGATTGTTGACGTAATCATTGAATTCAAGTTCTTTGGTTTCATTTTGCAGATCTCGCTTGATTCAGATCTGTGAAATGCTGATTGACTGCTTATCTTCGAAACAACAGGTTTCGATGTTCAAATATTCAACAAGAATATTAATCGATCGTTTGCAGAGTCTATCAAAATCTGATTTCTTTTCAATCAAAGATTTTCAATGATTATCTTGTGCTGTTCTAGACGAGTTATCAATAAAAACATCATTTCATTCTTGTGTTCTTGTATCATGATCAATATATATAGAGTGTGTGTAATCGACTTTTGATCAGAAGTTTCATCATATAATTGAATCAACTTTGATTTTGACAGCGATATTGACTGAATATCAAAGCGTTCACATAGCTTAAGCATCAAAGATTCATCAATGAAAGTCATGTCAATGACTTCAGTATTTATCAGAGCAAAAGATCTGAATATCTTTTCTAAACTATTCAAGATAACGTCAACAGTGAACGACTTGAAATCAAATGAATCATCAGACATGCTGATGAAACAAAATATGAGTATATCGCTCTCAGTCACTACTTTGACGAAAGCAGATCGTTTTTTGAATTCGCTGCGATTTCATGCATCTGAGCTGACTTAAGACAGTCACATGCTCTATGTTCTGACTTCTTGCATTTGAAGCAGAGTTCTTTTTTAAACAACTTCTCTCTAACAAAGTCAACGTTTGATATTCTGAGTTTCTTTCATGCAGAGATTGAAGTTGAGATCGTAGTAGTGATCATCATCGAGATGTCAGCGATAGAGCGAGCGACTTGAGTCGTTGATGTCTTGAGAACTGATCGAGCATTCAATTTCGTCAATCGAACGTCGACTTGCATGCAGATGTTGACGAATTCATTCAAATTCATAGTTCATTCATTGATCGTGACTCGCTGAAGATCTGAGCTAATCTTATGCTGAAGATTATTTAGTAGAGTTTCGTTATTGTATTCTAGTTTCACACTAAGTCTCTGAAATTTCATTCAAAATTCATGAAAGAAGATCTTGTTTTGATACAGCTTCAAGAACTGTCGTTGAGTCGTATGATGTTGATTGAGATCATCGTACATCTTATTTATGATCGACAGTATCTCTTCTGCTTCAAGAAACGAGTTCGTGATCGTGTTTCTCATTCTGAGTGCTATGTGTTTGATCGTCGTTTCACTGACTCGACTTTTCACATAGACAATCTTCATTTCTTCGATAGAAAAATGATTCTTGTTCATCTTCAGCTTGTTTTGCATTCAAGACAATTAATTATTCACATTCTGCTTCGAATCTTTAAACAAAGATGAATCAGATAGCTTGATCGATCTCGAGAATTGATCTTTCGAAATCAAAGTGCTTAGTTGACTTGATGTCACTTCTAGATGATGTATAATCACGTTCTTTTTCTTCATCTTTTTCTGTAAACGCATTCAAACAACATTCAACATTGTCTGTGTAGCTTTCAACTTGATGTTGATAACTTTCAATTCGATGTTGATCTTGTTAACATCATTCAACATCTGAATCATGTCATTGTGAATCTCGATTTCAATGTCATGCTGTTGACATATGTACTTGATAAAGACAACGAAATCGTCTGCTTCATGAGTGCTTATTCAAGCATTCAATTCAGTGCTGATGCTGATCTTGATCATTTCATGATCAAAAAGCAATGCGTTCATATTCTCTTCTTCTGTATTCAACGACACATTCGTGTCTTTTTCTTCTGATGCTGTTCGATTCTGTGATAGAAGTGATTCTCTTCTAGCATTTTGAAGTTCATAGCGAGTAATGCTCACTGATTCTAATTCTGTGCTTCTAGTCATTGTGTGAGTAGAAAATTGCTGATTGAAATTCGACTGAAATTTCTGATTTCAGTTCTAGAACAACACGTTTATATTCTTCTGTTCTTCTGTTCTGACGACGAGTTCAGTAAAGAGTTAGTTTAGAGCAATGCGTTCATGTTCTTCTGTTCTGTTCTAGAAATTTCTTGATTTTTAACGAGTCTTCTGAGCTCAATTTTCGAATTTCAGTTCTGATTCAAGTTTAAATGATGTAGCTTGTTTTTATATCATCTACATGTCGATAGCAAGATTGATGAGCTTTGAACTAATGTTATGAGTTTGCATAGAGCGAATCATATGAGTGTATTTTAACTAAAAGTTCAAAGCTAAAGAAGAAAGAAGATGAAACACGTCAAGAGTCTTATACTCACGAAGACGCGCTAGATTACTAGTGTGTCAACATCAGCTTTATACTAGTCTATGATAGTTTAACATGATCTATGTTAGACTAACTCAGAGTAATGAGACACGCTCGCAACATCATGTAGAAAGTCATGTAGAAAGCATTGTTTGAAGCACTGTTTGACTCATGTTATGCACTCGATCAACACGTATTTTGAAGCATGTAGAATGTTTGATAGAGTGTTTGATAGAAAGCTCAGTAGAAAACTCACTAGTAGAAAGATCAGTAGAAAGCTTACTAGAAAGATTGATCGAAAGCTCAGTCAATAGCTCAGTAAATGACTCGATTGAAAGCTCACTAAATGACTCAATCAAAAGATCAGTAGAAAGCATTATTTGAAGCACTGTTTGATTCGTGTTATGTGCTTGATCAACGCGTATTTTGAAGCATGTTTTGAAGCGAGTAGACTGATTAGTAGACGAATAAGTAAATAGCTGAGTTGATAGCTGAGCTGTAGCTGAGTTGATAGTTGAGTTGATAGCTGAACATGTTGATATTTTGATTGTTGTTGTTCTAGAAAGTAGAAACTATGAAGAGAGAAAGAAGATGAAAACTTTAAACTATTTAGCGTCAGCTTTATAGAGCTCGAAGTGAAGATTATTGAGTAGATAGATGAGTGAGTAGATGAGCGAGTAAAGTGAGCGAGTAGATGAGCAAGTAGATGAGCGAGTAGAATGATGAGCATGTAGAGTGATGAGCATGTAGAGTGATGAGCGAGTAGATGAGCGAGTAGAATGATGAGCATGTAAAGTGATGAGCATGTAAAGTGATGAGTGAGTAGATGAGCGAGTAGATAAGCGAGTAGATGAGCGAGTAGATGAGCGAGTAGAATGAGCGAGTAAATGAGCGAGTAGATGAGCGAGTAAAGTGAGCGAGTAGATGAACGAGTAAATGAGCGAGTAGAGTGATGAGCATGTAGATAAATATTTTAGCTGAATTAGCTGAGTTAGTCGAATTTAGTTCAACGCATATGAACAAAAGCAGATTATATCGACAAAAGCGAGATTCAGTGCAGTGATATATGAACAAATGCAGATTTTATTGACAAAAGCAGAACTTAATTCAGCGAGATCAGCTAAAATCTCGATTTTATTCAGCTTTAAGCAATAAATGTCACTTTAACTAAACTCTAAAATTTAGTTCACTTTACAAACTGTCGATGTGACTCAGATGTGACTCAGATCTATTCTAGTTTCATCTGTGCTTCATTACATTAAAATGCATTTACATTAATTCTCATCTTGTTTCAATCTTTGTCTTCAATTTTTTCTTATTTCATCTTGTTTCTTTTCATTGTTTTGCAAAAGCTCAATCTTGAAGAGAGAAGTTATTGTCATGATTTCAGATCATTAATTTGATTTAAAACATAAATTGTTGATATTTTAAATAATCTTGATTCATTGAATCTGTTTTGCAGTTCAATGAATCAAGTCATCAATTTAATCATCATAATTTTAATCTAGTTTCAACAATTTTATTTCAATCATCTCAGCTGTGTGCATGAACTTCTGCAATCTTAAGTCAATAGAACTACTGTCTAGTCTTGATTTTGCTCAATTCATGTATATAGAAGTTGAGCTTTCATTCTTTTCTTTTGCTCTTTGTTTTTCATCTTGTACATTATCTGATGTATTGTCTTGTATTTAAATTCTATCAAAGTAATAATAATAATATCAGTCTTTTATATTAATAGTATCTTTAGCTGTCATGATGTCAGATCATTAACTCAATTTAAAACATAGATCATTGATATTTTAAATAATCTCAATTCATTGAACTGGTTCAATGAATCAAGTCATTAATTTAATCATCATCATTTTAATTTAATTTTAGCAATTCTGTTTCAATTATTTCAGTCATGTGTGCAAACTTCTGCAATCTTAAATTAATAAAACTATTGTTTAGTCTTGATTCTGCTTGATTCATGTATATAAAAGTTAAGTTCTCATTCTTTTCTTTCACTTTTTGTCTTTCATCTTATACATTATCTGATGTATTGTTTTGTATCTAGATTCTATCAAAGTAATAATAATAATATCAGTCTTTTATATTGATAGTATCTTTAGTCTAGCTCAGTCTTTGACATTATGAAAGATCAACACTTTCTGCAACATTTTCATACATTGAAAATTTATCTAGTTATTCTTTCGCTCAAATGAAGTCACTTCACAATCTTTCAATTGATGATGAGCGTATTGTTGAACAGTTCACTTAAAGTGTGATTGAAAATTCAGTTGAAATCTTTCGCATAATGCAAGAACTTCAAAATCAAGTTCAACAACATGATGTTATCATCTCATCTTCATTCATTGTTTTCAATTCTTCAGTTTATATAAAATTGAATTCTCAGTTTCTTGCAATAATAACTCAGATTATTGCATAAATCTTGAATAATCAATCTTCTTTCATCATTCATCTCTCTGTGAATTCTGTCACTGTCTTCATCACTTCTAAATTCAAGAAGCTTCTTGACATACTTAAGTATGAAAAGAACAAAGATTGATTGAATGCATTAGAGCAAAGTCTGATATAGCACATGAACATGAATGATGATCATTATTTCTTTCATCAAGTCAAGATTGTTTATGTTGAGTCATGACTCATCATAGATAAGAAGACTCACAATTTAATGAATTAATATCAAGTCAATGATCTTTGTATTATTTTCATCTTTGCAGATTGATAACATAAGTTACATCATTACTGCAACAATTCTTTCAAGACAGAAGATACTCATTTATATTTTCATGAAACTTTAAAGCAAGACATGAATAGCTTTGTTGATTATTACAATTTGTTCTATCAAAAGAAAGAATGTTCTTTAATGAAAAGTTTCTCATTAATTGATTGTTTGAAGTGCAACGTCAATTATTTCACTTAAGTCATTATTTTCTTCTGACAAAATCTTGATAAAATTTGATTATTCATTTTTCATCAATGAGTTCAAGCATTCTTTGATATCAATGAAAAGCTTCAGCAGTTTAAGCATCATCAATCTCACTTCATTTTTATCATTGTTTCATTCATCAAAGTCAAGAGCATTTTTGCATTGACTAGTAATTTTTTGAGTTCAAAAATAATCATCTTTGTGACTGTTGTTTCAACAATATCTTCATCTCTTTCTTTTTCATTTCTTGATGAGTCAATGAATTTAAGCTTTGTCATTGTCATCATTCAAGATAAGACTCTGATCATTTTTGAAATCAAGAAAATTTGCAACAAGTAAAAGCTGTGTTACTACTGCGAATTGCAACATTCAAGCAAAATTATTAAAAAATGCTCAAATAAGAAGTTCTTCACTCTGCATATCATGAACATTTACAACAATGACATCATCAATATAAATGAAGAAATCTTGCTGTTCATAAGAAAAGTTTAGTTTTTGAGTTAAGTCATGCTCAAAGATCTGTATACATATCATCTTGTCTACTAGTCTTAATCTTTTCACTCTCACTTCAATCATATAGAAAGTTTTTTGCTAAATCTGTCTTAAAACTCTTTGAATTTGATTCAACATTCAAAGATAGTCACATGATAGTATTTTGTATTTTACATCAAGCTCAATCTAAAGTTCTCACTCTCACTCTGATTGATAGTGAAGTCTTTGCTTATGTCTTTATGAATAAATTCTTCACGCAACAATATCATCTTTTCTTGCATCAATTAATTCACTCTCACAGACTTTGAGAATTTAATGATCAAGTCGCTTTAATCGATGACATTACTTATGTCATTGAAATTACAATGATTCTTGATGAATACATTGAAAAACTATTCTTCTATGTTATTGAATTAAATCAGTACTTCATCATCATGAGTCTGTCATGACTTCATCATTACGTCATTGATGTTAATTTTGAACACAATATTCTTATCTTGTTTTTCTTCTTTTGTCTTAATCATTATTGCTCATTTCTCATCAAGATTTATGATCTTAATCAACAAGAAGAAAATTTCTCGTTTGAAGTTAACAAAGTAACTTTCTCTCAATCTCACTTTTAATTCACTCACAAGAAGTAATTCAGTTCATGAATCATTCACAAGAAGCAATTCAGTCTACAAATTGCTTACAAGAAGCAATTCAGTTTACAAATCATTCACAAGAAGCAATTCAGCATTCAGTTTGCTTGAAAGAAGCAATTCAGTTTTCAGTTTACTTGCAAAAAGCAATCTAGTTTCTCATTCACTCAAAAGAAGCAACTCAGTTTTCAGTTCACTCACAAAAAGCAATTCAGTTCTCAATTCACTTGCAAGAAGTAACTTAGTTTTTCATCTGCTCACAAGAAGCAATATAACTCTTCGTTTACTTATGAGAAGTCAATTAATATTCAGCTCATTCATAAGAAATAAATCTTGTTCAATCTTGTCTTTCATTTGAAACAAGAAGCTTCTAATTATATTCTTCAAGTCATTCAAAAAGAATACTTATTAAAAATCAAGTGTTGAAATTTTTTTCTTTTTAAAACTTCTATTGTTCTTTAAACAAATCAATTCAATCAATCTTTTATACAATTTGACATAGTTGAGTTGAAAGCTTGAAACTTTGATCATGTTGCTCATGTCAAAAACATTGAAGTGTTTAACATCATTTTAAAGAAAATCAATGTTTTCTTGAATCTTAAATAAATCTTGTCTTCTAGTTTAGATTTTGATGAGTCAAAATCACATCATGTGATTTTGACTATTTGTTCAAAGAACAGCTCAACTCTTGCTCAGTTCTTGTCTTGTTCTCAAGACAGTACATATGATAAAAATCTTCATCTGAATCTTCATCAATTGAAAAAGAAATTTCATTTAACTGCATTCATGACACAAGAAGATCTTAAAGTCTATTGACAAAGTAAGAACGTCGATTCAGTCACAATTCTATCATTCAGATATTTCAAGTTTCTAAATATTTTCTTCAAGAAAAACGTTGATATTTTGTCTTTGCATTGAGCTCATGATTATGTCATACATTTTAAAGAAGATGCTCAACTCTCAGTCTTCACTTTGTACAACATGAGTCGTGACAAAATTCTAGAACTTCGTTGTTATCTGAATGAAAATCTGAGCAAAGATTTCATTTGAGTCAGTCACTTTCAAATGATCATCTTTATTCTCTTCATCAAGAAACTTAAAGAAGAACTTTGCTTCTGTGTAAATTATTGAGATCTGAATGCTATCACAGTCAAGAATTGATATTCTCTGTCTCTGATCTCAGAAATGTTAAATCATTTAAGTCAAGCTAAAATCTTTATCAAGCTGAATATCATCTCTGCGTTTAATCGACTTTGAATCAAAGAAGAAGATGAAGCTCTCATTATTTTTCACACTCAATTTGAATTATTCAAGTATTTAATCATGCTCTTCAATTTATGTAATGAGTCTGTCTCATTTCAGAAGTACATCAACAATACTTTTCATAAACATTTAAATAAGTTTTATACAGCTTATCTGAATGACATCTTGATCTATTTTGACAATGAACTCAAGCACAAGATTCATGTCAAGCTCATTCTGTGAAAACTGTAAGAAGCAAATCTTCAGATGAATATAATCAAATGCAAGTTTCACATTATTCAAGTTTCATATCTAGAATTGATAATCATCATTGAAGAGATTAAGATGAATTCTTTCAAGATAAACATCATTGTCAACTGACTCATTTTGATCAACGTTAAAGACGTTCAAAGTTTTCTAGATTTCACGAACTTTTATAAAAGATTCATTTATGACTATAGTAGAATAACTATCTCGCTCACTCATCTCATCAGAAAAGATGTATTCTTTGTCTAATCTCAGAAATATCAAATTGCATTCAACATTCTTAAGAAAGTTTTCACTTTCAAGATTATTCTTCATCACTATAATTCAGATCACAAAATTGTGATAGAAATCAATGCTTTGAACTATGTGTTCAAAGACATTTTCTCTTAATATGATGAGAACGAGATTGTTAGAATCATGTTTAGAGCAAGTCATAAAGATACAGATAAACGAAGAATAAATCAGGTAAATGAGAATTCAAAGCTAAAGAGCGAGATCTATCGAGATGCAAAGACTATATGTACAGAAGAAAGAGAAGCGTTAGACTCGATAAAGTCTAGACTCGCTTCAAGAACGTGCGTCTCAGTAAAAGACTGAGCACGCTTGTAACATTACTTTCTCTTCTCAGTTAAGCAATGATCTCATTGCTTCAATCAGTTCTTTCTTTCTTGTTCGTTTCATTATCGTTCTATTCAAGCATTTCAAGCTCATTTCATTGAGCATTTCAAGCTCATTTCATCAGACGTTTTAAGTCTATTTCTTCTTGACATAGAGTGTTTCAAGCTCATTTCATCAGACGTTTCAAGTCTATTTCTTCTTGTCAAATGTCATTGAAGCAGACTCACTTCTGATTCAGATTTACTACATAGTAGAGCTTGTTCTTTTCATGTCATTGTAACAGACTCACTTCGAGTGTCGTTCAAGCAGACTCACTATCGAGTGACGAGCTCAGTCGATGAGATCAATCGTTGTCTTCTGATTCATGTCTGCTACACGCATGTAGCAGAGCTTGTTTCATTCGTGTCTACTACACGCATGTAGTAGAGCTTGTTTCGTTCGTGTTTATTGCATTCAATAGAGCTTGTTCTGTTCGATGACAAGCTCAGTCAAGAAATTAACTATGAGCTTTGTCATTGTAGCAGACTCACTTCGAGTGACGAGCTCGATGATGAGATCAATCGTTATCTGTCTTTGTAGCAGACTCACTATTCTTGTCATTCAAGCAGACTCTTTCTATTCAGCTTCAAATATTCAACGATGAACGAGTTTCAGCTCATATCTTCGTGTTTTCAGATATATAGTATATGTTCTATTTTCTCGAGACATATAGTATATGCTACTCTGTTTGCAGTACATATTATTTTTGCTGTTGTCATCAATGTCGTGAATAGAGATAAATCGTAGAAGATATGAATAAGAGAAGATTCGTGACTGAATCGAGTGAGTTGTCATTGAAGCAGACTCACTATCGATTCGTGTCTACTACACGCATGCAGCAGAGCTTGTTTCGTTCATGTCTACTACATGCATGTAGTAAAGCTTGTTCTGTTCGTTGACTGACTCAATCAAGAGATCAACTATTGACTTGTCATTGTAGCAGACTCACTTCGAGTGTCGTTCAAGCAGACTAACTATCTGATCAATCGAGTCTGATCGATCGAGAATTGATTCGTGTCTGCAACATGTTGCAGAGCTTGTTCTGTTCATGTTTATTGCATTTAATAGAGCTTGTTCTGTTCATACTGTTGAAATTTCTGAATTCAACTTCTGATTCTAGAAATTTCTGGTTTCTATTCTGATGACGAGCTCAGTAAAGAGCTAGTCAAGAGCAACGCGTTCGTGTTCTTCTGTTCTGATTCTATCGAAATTGCTGATTTTGAATCAGAGTTCTACTGAAATTGCTGATTTCAGTTCTGATGACGAGTTCAGTAAAGAGATCAACTGTTGTCTTTCGATTCATGTCTGCAACGCGTCGCAGAGCTTGTTCTGTTCAATGACGAGCTCAGTCAAGAAATCAGTCGAGAGATCAATTTATGTCTGCAACACTGCAACACGTTGCAGAGCTTCTGCTTTCGATTTCGACTAAACTAGAAAGCGAATCACTGTCGTGTGATATGTACGAAGCTTTAAATAATGTTAGAATCATGTTTAGAGCAAGTCATAGAAATACAGATAAACGAAGAGTAAATTAGATAAATGAGAATTCAAAGCTAAAGAGTGAGATCTATCGAGATGCAAAAACTATATGTACAGAAGAAAGAAAAGCGCTAGACTCGATAGAGTCTAGATTCGCTTCGAGAACGCGCGTCTCAGTAGAAGACTGAGCACACTCGTAACAGAGATTCTTCATTCAATCACTTACTTTTTGAAGAAGCATAACTCAATCGAGTGTAACTATGAGATCTACGATAAAGAACTTATGATCATTGTTTGCGCTTTCAAGAAATGATGATCAGAGCTTGAAGACTTTATTTATTCTATCAAGATGATCACAAATTATAAAAATCTTGAGTATTTCATGTCAATTAAGCAGTTGAGTCATCATCAAGCTCATTGAAGTGAGTTTCTGTCTAGATTTAACTATTGCATCGCTTATCATTTTGACAAGATTAATGATAAGTTGAATGCTCTGACACGTCGCTCAGAAAATCTTTTTAAGAAGAAAGATACATTCAATTCTTGACATTAATATCAACATCAAACAATTCTGAAAACTTATGTTTTAGATCTTAATATTGTTAAGAATTTCATCTTCAACATCTTCAACATCAAGATCATGAAGTTTCAATCACAAATCATTGCTTTAGATTCAGTTCAGTTATATCTGTTTTTAATTATCTCAGCATTTTCGCAAATTTTAATTTTCATGAATTTAGAAATTGAAGAATTTGATGTTGAAGATGTCAAGTCTCAGCTAAATTAAGATATTCTGAATCTTGATGAAGATTCTGCTGACACTTTCATTTAAACATTGTGAAAGCAAATTGAAATCAATGACAAATTTGCAGTTTAGATAATTGAAATGCTTTGCAATGAAGCACGACATCACAACAAGATTTCTCTAATTGAGTGTGAAGAATACGAGAATCATTTGTACTTTCAAGAAAGAAAGTATGTGCTTAACTCAGATAAACTACGTCTTCATATCATTCAGCTCGCTTATGATAATGTCATCGATGATCATTCAGAAAGAGCAAAAAGCTATGAACTGATCAGTTGAGTCTACTGATGATCAAACATTTATAAGTATGTTCAATGCTTCATACAAAACTGTCATGTGTGCACACGTTTTAAGCTTTTTAGACAACAAACTCAAGAATGATTGCATCTTCTTTTAGTTCTTAAACGTCGTTGATGTGATATCTTCATAAATTATGTAAATTCTTTATCGTTCAGTATCTTTATGAGTATCACATATAAATATATTTTAATCTTCATTGATCATTTTATCAAAATGAAACATTTAGTTCTCATCACTTTTATGAAAGTTGAAGAAGTTATCAATTATTTCTATGCTTATGTTTAAAAACATCATGATTTACTTAAGTTTTTCATGTTTGATTGAGACATACAATTCATCTTCAATGTTTAAAAGCATATGTGTAAAATGCTGAAGATAAACATCAAGTTATCAATGATGTATCATTCTGAGATCGATTATCAAATTGAAAGAATTTGTTAAAGATCAGCATAGAGTGAGTCATATGAGTGTCATTTAACTAATAGATAAATACTAAGAAAGAAAAGTATCTACAGAAAAGAACTCGCTGTTATATGTGTATGCTCTAGCTCTGTGCTAGACTCGAAGAGATTGATGTCTTACACATATGAAGCAGAGTCTCGATGACAACATGACTAGGTCAGATTCTCACTAGACTCGATTAGAATGAAATCAGGCGAAGACTAAATGAAGAATAGACAAAGACTAGAATCGTAACATTATTTCTTCTTCTTGACTATTCATGTTCGCATGAATGTTGTTTCTTAGTGCGCTTTCTACCAATCTTTCTATCAATCTTTCAGATTATCGAAATGTCTATTATAGTCGACTCACTATGTAGAAAATAGAGAAATAGAGTGACGATCTTTTGTAGCAGACTCACTTCAAGTGTCGTTCAAGCAGACTAACTATCGAGTGACTGACTCGATGACGAGATCAATATCGAACGCGTCTTTGAAGCAGACTCACTGTCGATTCGTCTCTACTACACGCATGTAACAGAGCTTGTCTCGTTCATGCCTTTGTAGCAGACTCACTATCGAATGACTGACTCTGTCGACGAGATCAATCGTTATCTGCTCTTGTAGCAGACTCACTAATTGACACAGAAACATGAGATAGATTGATTCACTGATAGATAGAGCAATGTGAGTAGATAGATCATTGCATTGACGAAAGATGTCATTGTAGCAGACTCACTAGAAGAGAATCGACTGACTCATTGAAGAGATCGATTTGAATCATGTCTTTTTCATGAGCTTTCAAGACGAAGAGAAAAAGAAATGATTTGAACAACTTATTTTGACTCGTCTGCTTCACAAGCTTGAATTGATTCTCAAGCAATCAACGAAGATGCTTTATCGTTGATTCTATCAATCGAGTTGCTGTTCTTAGTTCATTTAAATATTCGAAGAATCTCTTACGAATAGAAAGTGATACAAATTTGAAGAATTTCTTGCGAATTTCTGAACAAACGAAGTAAATTGTTTCATATCGTCTACACGTCGATAGTAAAGTTAATGAGTATTTATCTAATGTTAGAAATCAGCATAGAGTGAGTCATATAAATGTCATTTAACTAATAAATAAATACTAAGAAAGAAAAGTATCTACAGAAAAGAACTCACTGTTATATGTGTGTGTTCTAGCTCTGTGCTAGACTCGAAGAGATTGATGTCTTACACATATGAAGCAGAGTCTCAATGATAACATGACTAGATCAGATTCTCGCTAGGCTTGATTAGAATGAAATCAGACGAAGACTAGACGATGAATAGATGAAGACTAAAATCGTAACAGAATTAATGCTGTCATGAAGCATTATCTTCAAGTCTTCGTCAACTACATGCAGAATGACTGAGCTAAGTGACTTTCTGAAGTCAAATTTGTTGTCAATAATGCATTATCATTAATCACTTTAACATCATTCTTCTTAATCAATTCAAGTCAGAATTCACGTCTAAACTTCAAGTTTTCTGAGTTTTTGCTTAAGAATCTTACATCTTAAGCTTGAAACAAGTTAATTAATGTTGAAGAGTTCATCAAGAAAATGAAGAAATTAACTGAGCATTTACATGATGAAATACTTATAGCTCAGATCATTTACAAATTCAATGTTAATCTCTTTTGTCATTCTTGTTCTAAATACTTCATCGAAGATGAAGTTTGACTGAATGCTTGCAATCTCAGCATCGCTCATCTTACTATCAAGTTAAATGATCATAATGTTGATCTCTTCAAGATCAAGCGTGTCTTTAAGAACAATTCTCTGATCATTAAGTTAAATCTTTCAACATTCATGAAAATTCATTTAATCTTTCATGTCATTCTTCTGAGTTATATCACAAGTGATTTTCTTTTAAATCAACGTCAGAAATCTCAAGAACTTGTTATCATTAAAAATGACAAAAGATTCTGATATGTAAACAGCATACTAAACTTCAAGCGTGATAAACATTATAATTCATCTCTGCTCAAGTATTACATCGATTGAGAAAATCATTTTTCTACTTGAAAATCTTTTCATCTTCTGAATAATTGTGAGCAAATGCTTAATGAATATCATCTCGTCAATTCTGTCGTTGAAGAATCACATGTATTGTCATGTGTGATGTTTCAATGTCAATGTCAAAAACTTTAAATTTAATCTTCATTGTTTCAACTTAGTTCAAATTTGACTCAGATCTTGTCTAGATCTGACTCAGATATCTTGTTTAAATTTGATTCAAATGTGATTTAAATGTATTTTAAATTTGCTGTACATCATCATATTAAACTGCATTTCATCTTTCTTTTGTTCAAATCTGACTCAGATCTTATTTAAATTTGACTCAAATATTTTGTTTAAATTTGATTCAAATGTGATTCAAATGTATTTTAATTTTGCTGTGCATCATCATGTTAAAATGCATCTCATTTCATCTTACTTTTCAGACATCTTGCTCAGATTTGACTCAGATGTGACTCAGATTTATTCTAGTTTCATCTGTGCTTCATCATATTAAAATGCATTCACATCAATTCTTATTTCATTTCAGTCTTCATTTTCAATTCTTTCTCATTTCATTTTGTTTCTTCTCATCATTTTGCAAAAGCTTAGTCTTGAAGAGAAAAGTTACTGTCATGATGTCAGATCATCAATTCAATTTAAAACATAAATCATTGATATTTTAAATAATTTCGATTCATTGAACTAGTTCAATGAATCAAGTCATTAATTTAATCATCATCATCTTAATTTAGTTTCAGCAATTCTGTTTTGATTATTTCAGTCATGTGCGTGAACTTCTGCAATCTTAAATCAATAGAACTATTGTCTAGTCTTGATTCTGCTCGATTCATGTATATAGAAGTCAAGCTTTCATTCTTTTCTTTCATTCTTTGTCTTTCATCTTGTACATTATCTGATGTATTGTCTTGTATTTAAATTCTATCAAAGTAATAATAATAATATCAGTCTTTTATATTGATAATATCTCTAGTCTAACTCAGTTTCTGACACTAGTCTAGCTTAGTCTCTGACAGCGATTGTCAATCTATCAAAAATATATCAAGAGCTATTTAAAGTCAAACACTTTTACAAAAAGTACATTCTTTGTTTAAAGAAGCGAGATTGTCGAGTTTCACACTTTTACATGCTGAGAGAAATGAAATTGTTGATGTTGTTTTATAACTTCATCTTGTAAGATGACAACGTTAAGCAGAATGAAAGCATGTGACGCATGATGAATCTAAGATATCGCAGCGTATAGCAGCATAGATAAAGATTATCTTCGCGAAACTCTCAAAAGTTCAGTATGATCAATGTAAATTCAATGAAGATTTAAATTTCAATGTGCAACATATTTAATACTCTCTGTTGAGATTTCGAAGACGATATAAGTGATTAAGGTGAATGCTGACGATGTCTCGAAAGTGATTCAGTCGAATATCTGACATGACAGTAGTAACGACTGTTTAAGAATATGCTGTGAATACACTCTATTTGATAGTCGCTAAGGTATCAATGTAGTGTGGGTCAGCGCTAATGGCTGGGATCCTGCCCTGTGCCAAGGCTAGCCCTATCGACCTCGGCAACAGATTAGCCGCTTGGAATTTCGAATCCATTTACGCCCACTGGCAACGGCATGCACAATGGTAATGTCGTTCAAATATTTCAACGCTAAGCAGCGTTCAAAATAGATATGTAAGAAGTCAAACTGAGGCTTAAAGGGGATGGACTTGGGCAAGGAAAAGTGAATGACAGAGAGAGAACAAAGTCCCTTGGAGAAAATGGGAGGTGAGGCATTGGATTGTGATTAATATAGTATTCTATACCAGCATTAGCCAGTTCCATCGCCTCTATCTTCGCTCTATTCTCTATGTAATAATACAGCCAATTATGTAACCCATTCCTTCACATTGTGCAGTTGATAGATAGCACATCTTGGTAAAGAGCGAATGCCGTCGACCGTCGGTAGATAATTCCCGATCCACCCCTTCAGAACATGGCAATTGGGTTGGTGGCATTCGCCGGCCTCGCCTGAGTAACATCCCAGTGTTCCACAATACAAGTTCCATTCATACGGTAGATATCTGCCAGAGCAATCGGCTCCGGGTCCTCATTGACCCTCACGTGAATAAGCCCAATGTTGCTGTCAAAGTTCTGGCGTAGGACTTCGAAATTGGCGTAGGGGATGATACCCGAGAGCTTGGCGGCGTTGGCATCACGGCCTTGGGCATCGAAAGGGTCGTGCTCGATGAGGTCCACAGCCACGTAGGTATCAAAGGCTTTGGTGGCATTCTTCTCGGTGTAAAGGACGTTGATGAAGTCGAAGAAGATATCTTTTTGGTGCTTGGCGTTGGCGTGGCGGGGTGGACAGTATGACTTGTAATGAGTGCGGGATTGGAGGAAAGATGGTGCGGGTTGGCCGAGTTCGTTGACGGGGAGTGTGGTTGCAAGGAGTAGTGGGAGAGATGAAGCGGCGACGAGGAGGGTTGGTAGATGCATCGTTGGTTGTAGTTGTAGGACGTTTCAAATTGTGGGATAGTAGGTAGGAGAGTAGGAGGGGATGTTTGGGTGAGAGAAGATGTCAAGTAGGAACGAACGCGAAGTATCAGATAGTATGGATGATAGCGAACGCGATGGGCAGGTGGGTGCTACATGAGAGTACTTAAGGAAAGAGCGACCAGGGATCATATATACTCCATCGCCAACTGAACGAGACTTCGCGGGCCAAAGAGCCGCGTCTGTGTCACCGGATGATGCATAGAGTCCATGAAGACAATCGCACCTTGACTTGTGAAGAAAGCATGCGTATGCCAGCCAGACCAAGGAATTATCAGATGCACTAAATGAGTGTCACGATGTCATGACAGGTACAGATCTGGCAGATTAGTACATGTCCAGTGTTTCAGAGGCTTGGCCTGTCAACGTTGAAGCTTGCCTCTCTTTCCTAGATATATGACAAGATTGATTTTGCGGTGACCGATACTTGCAGATGGAAAGCCAATTGAGAGCTGCGGCAACGCCTTCCCCTTTATGGATTGGCGGATGTTAGAAGCAAGCTAACCCGAAACGCATGATCACGGAAACAACTGAGGAGATCTTAACAACCAAGGCTCTTACATAAAACATATGGCGGTCGCTGTCTGTGACGCTTCATCGAGTTTCCTTCGAAGGAGAAGGAACTTGATATTCGGACCGCTATGTGCATGAGAGTTGTTGATGCACGCATAGCTTAACGTGGATTCTCGCATGTGCGTTGGAGGATCGTTCTGGAACTTCGAGCGATCAACCTTCCTTGAATTGATTAACCCTACCCAACCTTCCGGGGTATTGTTCGGTAGTTTGATATTGCAAAAATGAGGTATCACAGCTACAAGATCCGGCTACATGGAGAACGAGGAAGCAGTTCGTCACCACGAAAACAGTTCTGTAAGCGATCAAAAAGAACGCTTCACTTCGGGTCAACCTATGTGAGGCTTGTGCTCATTTCATAGGCATTATTTGACACCCAACGCAGTGGCATCCGATCAGTGTGCAGCTTCCACCCGACTCTCTATTGTTACAACATGATCATCCATCATGATGCTCTCGATCGATGAGGACTGCTTCTCCACTTCCCTCGCCGAGGTGCCTCTGGCATTGGTAGCGACAATGATGTGATCAGGCATCGGGTAAAACGGCCGTGACATCGAGTCGTATCTTCAACGTGAGGCCTTCTTCAGCTGTGTTGCTTGGTACTTTGATGACTCCGAGTGCCGAAAGATCGAATTGTACGAATACTCCGAATGCTGCCAATAAGGGACTCCGAGGAGCTACCTTGGATCGATGGACCAAGCGTGGGAAGACAGATATAGATGACTCCAGCGCAGGGTGCTATCACGGAGCAGATAGTGATGTTGGCGAGATCGTATATTAGACACCATGTCAGTGGGTTCACTGCTACCGGAGGAGATTAATAAGTGGTGCTCTCAGTCAAGCGGATTCTAACATCAGAGTGATTTACAATCCGCCCCAACATGGAAACTCGGCTTACGACCCACTTAAAGTGGACCTTCTAAACAATCGGCCATGCTACCACGAGGGCTGCAATGTCAAGGACCATCTCGATGACAGCTGTTGTCTAATACATGGCGAACCTGTTGATCATTTCCAAAGAGCCGTGGAACTTGGAATAGCATGGCGAAGAAGAAGCTGATGAATCAAGCAATGATGAAAATGCTCATGACAATTACGGCCATCCTGAATTTGCCGGCGGTAAATATCCGCCGGTAGAAGAGGAAAGGAAAGCTTGATCAGTGCAACAGTCGCCATGTAGGTAAATTGCACAACAGAAAGGATATATGTTCATTTCAGTATGATCCGCTTGTGCAGTACACCGAAAATACTTAGTTTGTAGAATATGATAGATCGTTTGTGGGTGAGCTCCTCCATATGCACGCCAATACCGCCTACCACGAGTCTTGCCCCAGTTGCAGTCTATCTCCCATCAGTGATATCAAATCAAACCTACGAATTTTATGAATTGCACAGCTGACAACAACAACTACAAGCTTAAACAGAACAAGCACATCTTCACCGCACGTGGATCCGACGGAGAGTACTAATGCGCGTAGAACAAAGATAGCCATCAGATCAAAAGGCTATAGATTCCAACAGTCTTGCACAACAAGGTGTTGCAATTACTGCTATAGCAATAACAGAAACCCCCGAATCGAATACCACGTTCGCCTTAGCAGGTCCGGAAAGCATGATGTCGTACGGAAAAACATGATCGAATCAGTAAAGTATATCAGGTTCTCAAAAGAACAGCAGCATGCAGCCAAAATCAACGCCAAAGCTGGCTCTCCATTACTAGCTGATGAGAGAGAAAGATTTTATCCCCGCCAAGACCGATCCAACGCCACGACCAGCTTTCTCAAGTAACCATAAAAAGAAAAAGCGACCCCGGCATGTAGACAACAATCGGCTCCATACTCTCCGAGGATCTCCAGACGCCATCAAATCCAAGCAGTTCTGGCAGTGGTGAACTAACAAGGCACCCGTACTAAGTCCTGCATCTGCGAGCCGTTGGTATGGGCTCCTTTTGTGCGCAATTGCTTTTGGAGAAACATCGGTCGTCTCCGATCACGTGTGAGCTACGTACATACATATCTTATGGCGGAAAATGCGCTTACTGTAGGTCGAATCGAGATGGGTTTCAAAAGGTGGTTACTCAAGCTCAAGGGGCAGTCAACCACTGTCTGCCTGTGGGAAGTGTCACGCAAGGCTTATGCAGCTGTACGGATGACAGATCTATGCCACTAAGGCAGCGAGCCGTTCCGGGCTCCACTTGGCTTTTGTTGCAACGTTCTCTCCTTGAGGTATTCCAAGAGCTCCCTTTTTCAAGCTGTGTCACGCAGTCGATGTTTTCTTTGAGTAGCGCTCAAGAATTGGACTATCAAAAGGGTTACACATGATAGCAGAGATCGAGAGGTCTCGAGGATCAGCGGACTGGATTTGTGGTTGAGCGTGTACAGTGTTGTAAAAACGAGGTCATATGGGGGCATTTACATAGTAGGTGGGTTGAAACTTAATAGCAGCCTATCTAGGAGGTTGGAAGGTGGAAACTCTACTAGCGGGCCCCAGCCCTATAGGGCGGAGATTACCAACCAAATCACACCTGAAATTCCAACATACAGGTGCGCGGATGTGTGATGGGATGATTGGGGGGGCATAGAATATGGGCTAACTCAAAAGGACAATTAGTAAAAGCACAAAAGAGACCGAAATGCCGAATTAGCAATGTAGAAGACTCAAGGATTTCAAGCATGGACAAACTAAGAACATACGACGACGACGGGGTGGGTGGCGAGGTGGTTAGGGTGGGGTGGATGGGCGGGTGGGTAAAAGGGTGGGGATGGAGGAATGGGGCGATGGAGAGTATCATAGTCCTTGAAACCTAGTGACTTACCTTATCAGCCTTGCTCTGGTGCTAACGGGCTCAGGGGAATGGGAAGGGCGTGAAGCCGGATGGATTGTTTGTTGCGAACACTTGGTAAGAGATGATTGAAAAAACTAAACGGTTTGGGGATAAGAGATATAGTCAAAATTGTCCAAGATGTTAGGAATATTGGCTAAACATAACCCTGAATCGAATATTCTTCCCAAAAGTGTATGTTCACAATTTGGCCCGATTCGCCCAACCAAGACAAGATTAAGGTGAAACAACAAGCACGGTCGCAATTCCCAAGACACTCGGGGGGGGGGGGGGGGGAAAAGTG
>JAABUH010001262.1_pt1 | contig 29616 bp, 37 predicted proteins | sample 5559121 | NCBI WGS metagenome assembly JAABUH01 (sample SAMN10711871, study PRJNA513364) | rock metagenome | isolation source: Antarctica rocks | place: Antarctica: Victoria Land, Battleship Promontory nord | collected 2015-12-28
TGGTCCAGCAACAAGCGCGTTCGACTGCTGACGGTTCCCTCTTCTGTTGCGACCCTGCACCGTCTCATGATCTCCTTCCCCGTTCTCTTGGTCATGTCATCTCGGCTCGGCTCTTCTTGTCATGATGTCACCCCCGTTCTTCCGCTCGCTCCTTTTTCCACCTCTCGCCTCACTCCTTCCTCTTCATCACACGACTCCCATGGTTCCCTCCGCGCCGGTTCGCTCCCCCTCGTAGATCGCCGATTACGTTTCCCGACGAATCAACACATTCCGCCCAAAACCTGGCCACGAGCATTTCGTCCTCGGCCTGCCTACAGGCTCGTCCCCGCTGCCCGTGTATAAGCGGTTGGTGGAGCTGCATCAGAAGGGGGAGGTCAGCTTCAAGGTGGGTGGTCGCTTCTTTACTCTATCCCACATGAGCTGACGGCACTGGAAGAGTGTGGTGACCTGTGGGTTTCACCCTTTCTATCAAGCTCTAGCGAGTTGTGAAGATGTTGAGGAGCTGACGGACGATAATTGATTGACCAGTCAATATGGTGAGTCTAGTGGAAGAAGGAGTAGCTTATCTGGTAACAGGACGAATACGTCGGGATCCCCCGTGATCATTCCGAATCCTACCATACCTTCATGTTCAAAAACTTCTTCTCCCTCGTCGACATCAAGTAGGTCAACCTCACTCACTTCTCCGGCCCCGCTGACGCTCTCACTTTTTACTCTCCGTCTCCTCTTCCCCATCTTTGCTGGATGACTACTATCTCGCCTCGTGTGCCCCTGTCGACCTCTCTGCAGCCCCAAAAACACCCACATCCTCGACGGCGAGGCAGACGACCTGTACAAGGAATGCGAGGATTACGAAGCCGCCATCAAGGCTGCGGGCGGGATCGACCTGTTTCTAGGAGGTATCGGGGCTGGTGAGTGGGACGTGCCACGATGAGCGGAGATGGAGAACTGACGGGTGAGATAGATGGACATATCGCTTTTAACGAGGTGCGCTGAGCGTTGTGGTGGACTGGATGAAGCTGACTTGGCCACTCTTCCTTTTCTCAAATCACCACGTACCAAATGCTCCTTCGCTTCTCTCTTCTTTGCATGGCGCCTCTACTCGCTGCCTGCTGCTCGCCAACCTACACATTGGTCCCTGACCAATCTCCCCACATCAACCCCCCATATCCTCTCGACTATAATCGTCCGTCATACCGCGTCCTTCGCTACACCCCTAACCTCCTCGGTCGAGCCGCTCGCTTCGCTCGCGTCGCTCCCCCGTAGCCCGGCTCTTCCCTCTCCTCCCGCACCCGAATCAAAACCCTAGCGTACGAGACCATCCTCGACAACTGCCGATTCTTCAACAACGACCTCGCCCTCGTCCCCCGTATGGCGCTCACCGTCGGCGTCCAGACCGTCATGGACGCGAGGGAGGTTGTGCTCGTGGTGACTGGGCAGAATAAGGCGTTGGCGTTGAGTCATATGATCGAGGGGGGTGTGAATCATATGGTCGGTTGGAGGTTCACCTATTCGCTCGTTCACCGAGCTGCGCTTTCGAGCAGTATGGCTCAGAAGCATAGGTGGAAGGGGCTTGCGCTGATTAGGTGTGTGGTGCTTAGGTCACGGCGAGCGCTTTACAGACTCACCCATGGGCACTGGTCGTCTGCGAGTGAGTCCCACTCATCCTCGACCATTCCCATGCCTCTTGGACTTCCAGATTGCCTGGTTGAATATGCTGATACGGTGGAAACTGTCGTAGCGAGGACGCAACTCTGGAACTTCGAGTCAAAACTGTCAAGTACTTCAAATCCATCGAAAAGGTCCAAGACGAGGTGGAGGCCAAGTACGGGAGCGTCGCGTCCATCAGGCTGGGTCTAGGGCGGGCGAGTGCGGCGTGAGGGGAGGCGTGGCTCGGTGAGTATCTTGAGAGATGCAGCTTGTCATACTACTTGTACCCAAACATCGACACCATACGTGCAAGTTGTCTGTTCTAAAACACTGGGACCTGACGAACGAGCATGCGGTGTAAGGCATGAGAATGGTGACAGTGATTGTCATGGCAGTGAAGATGAGTATGGTGACAAGACCAAAGGGCGATGATCAGGAGGGATGCAGGCGAGTTCCCAAGAAGGACAAGGACGATGTAGGCTCAAGGTCATCGTTTGCGTCGATGCTGTCATCGATAATATGTATCATCTCTGAAGATGCGAATGCGTATCCGCGACCCTCGCAATCTCCGCGAAAGGGGGCAACGGGATCTGTTCACCGCCATGTCCATCCACCGGCGGCTATTCCCAATCCACCACATCAGCTACATCCACCGAACAAAGGAGAAGGGCGACTCACCACCCTAAACATCGGATTGATATCCCCGTCCACTTCCTCCGCCTCATCCCAACTCCGAATACTAGGCAACATAGTCCCACTCCTCCCCATCCCCGCACCATGCGCAACCGCCATCCCCATCGGGTGCCCATATGGACTCGTCGGGACGCTCCCTTGGGCTTGGGGGTGCGGGACGGAGTGGTTGGGTGATGCCGAGGCGAGGTTGGCGTGGGCCATGAACTCATTGGCTAGTTGGGATTCGAGGGAGGGGTTGGAAACGGACATGAGTCGGGAAGGGAAAGGTTTGAAGGATGAGAGGGAGGGGGCGCGGCGGGTCATCAAAGGATCAGGGGAGTGGTTCTTCTCGGGGCAGTCTTGGCGCGTTCCCCTACGTGGACCGGGACTGAGGTACACTTCAGCATGCACCAAGCTGGTGGGAGGGGGACTCACTCGCTGTCGACAGTCCCAATGGTGAGCACACTCCGACTTCTCAGACTGTTATGATCGAAGCTCGACATCGAATGATCATCATCCTCGTTCCTTCTCCTCGCTTTATGTCTCCCAGCAGCATCATACACATTGCCCTGATGCTCGAGCGCGGCGGCGGATAGTATCGGTTGACTCTGACTATGGCCGGCATGTATAGAGTGTCCCGAGCGGTACGATTCGTGGCTCCGGATCGACTGCGCGCTGACGCTACCCGGCATATTTCGATAACCCCGGATATCCGGCGCCGCCGTTTGCTGATGCGGAGCAGCGGTTGACGAGACCGGTTGCTGGACAACAGGAGCAGGCCGCGGTGCTTCCGGGACATTACTGAACGTCCCGCTAAACTCGATCTCGCTCATGGTATTGGTAAGTCGACGCTCCTCGACGAGCTGATTCCGTTTCTGCAGCACCGCACGAGATCGTTCCTTCTGCGCTCGCTCCATTGCGTCGCGCTTGGCTTTCTCCAACTCCCGTGCAGCACGCTCAGCCTCCTTCTTCGCTTTCTTCGGGTCATCGATGACTGGTGGTGCGGGCTGGGATGGTTGCGTCCCGCTTTGGGTCCGCTTCAGGGTTGACGATCCGTGATAACCGAGTTCGTCGACTGACGCGAGCGAGCTGACGCTCTTGTCTCCACCGCCAAACACATTGCTGAGTCCCCACTTCTTCTTCTTCCCGGTCGTAGTCTGGAGGAGTTTATGCGATGCAGCGCCGGATGTCGGCTCGATCGGAGGGTGCATAGGTGCCTGCGCTTGACCCGGTATCCGGGCGGGTTCATTCTCGTACATGTGTAGTTGCTGCTGTTGTTGCTGGACATACACAGCGACGTGCGACTTGGCTGGGACCGCACGCTGTCGCTCTGCGAGGTGTAAGTTGCTGACGGAAAGATTGAAGTTGGAGATGGAGGGATTGGAAGCGGCCGCTGGATCTGACCCCTCGAAGACGGATCCATCGTAGAGGGTGGACGGGACTTGAGATACTGGCCGGATTTGCTCCGGGTACCGAGGAGTGGCTTGGTGTCCTGTGGTGCGATCTCCGCCCATCTCGTAGACGGAGCTGGCCACCGGCGAAGGTGGTGGTCGATGACCATAGCTCGACAGATCTTCCGTCGGTAAGTCCAGCTCGCGAAGCTGATGAACCAGAGCCGACGAGTCTTCCGGTAATCGATGTATCGATCCTGGACCTGGCGGAGGGAAGAAATTCCGAGCAAGTTGATTTTGGTCTGGCGTACGTACAGGCGGAGGTAGCGTCCGGATATCCCCGTTGGCAAAGGCCGGTCGAGTGTCCTGGTGTGAATGACACGGTGGTAGTTGTCGCGGCGGTACATTCATCTCTGTCTGACGGGGAGCGGATCCCGGTGCTGGCTGGCCTTGTGAGAAAGCAATGCGAGGGAGAGGGGCGGTTCGGTGGAGATGTGGAAGGGTCTCGTGGAAGTAAGCATGCTCGACGCATTGCGCCGAGGTCAAGCGGTACTTCGGGTGGTATCGTAGTAGATCTGAGATGCAATCGACAAGGGATTGCGGGACCTTCTCGTTGAAGAGACCGCGGAAGTGGACCGGATTTCGCTGGCCATCAGCGGAATTACTATATCGCAACTCACCTTCGGGAAAGAGAATCCGACATTCTTCGCCAACTTGATCCCAGAGTTCCACGATCCACCTCCAATCGTCCGTCCTCGCTCGTCCATGCCATATTCGGCACTCGGATCTCCAAGAGTATCGCATATCCGATACACCTGATCGATCTCGCTCACACCGGGGAAGAGAGGTTTGAGGTTAAGCATTTCCGCGAGGATCGTCCCCAATGCCCACATGTCGACTGGCGGACCGTACTCCGTCGATCGCAGCAAGACTTCCGGTGCGCGATACCACCTCGTCGAGACGTATTCCGTATATGGCGGCTTCGAATCCGTCGCTCGTGCCAGACCGAAATCCGCCAGCTTGACGATAACCGAGACGTCCTTCTCATATCTCAGCGACTCAGTCCCGTTCGGTGTCCGCGGTAGTGGGTCGTCCGAATGGCTCGACGATCCCCGCGTCTGATTGATCCGGGTCAATGCCGCGGCTGTAAGGTAGTCGGTCAATCCCGTCGTCGTCACAAGCAAGTTCTCCGGTTTCATATCCCGGTGAAAATAGCCATATCGGTGAATATGATGTAGTCCGGAGGAGATCTGGTGGAAGCAGCTTGCTATGAGTCCCGCTGCGAGAGGTCGTCCGCGTCGAGATTTGGTGAGCTGATAGAGGTTGCCCTCCATACACTCGAAGACGAAGTAGAGCTCGTGGGATTTCGGGGAGATGAAGGCGTCGTAGAGGGGAATTATGGCGGGGTGTTGCGGTATGCGGCGGAGAGACTACGACCGAAGCGAGGCATCAACATCCTTCGCGCTATCTGGCTTTTGCAACTCACGACTAGCTCCCCCAACGTACTGGCCTGCTTCCATCCCCCTTCCCACATCCGCTTCATCCTCTTCAGCGCGACTAATCTGTTGCCTGCCCATTCCGGTCGCGCGCCTGCTCCGCACTGCATTGCTGAGAGAAGGGTACCTGACCGGACAGGGGAGTGCCAGTCGCAGAGCCAGACGGTTCCGAAGGAACCATCGCCAAGACATTTCAGCTCGCTATAGCTCCGTTCTCCGACTGCGGGTGATGTCGAAGACGTTGAAGGGGAAGAAGACATCACGTCAGCCTTACAATATCATTCCATTCTCGGACCACGCACGAGGATCCTCCACCCCGACTCTCCCGTCTCCTTCATCCATCACCATCCCTCTCACATCCCTCTCGATACCATCCATCTTCACCTGTTCCCCCTTAGACGCCGGGGTCTGCCTGTAACTCGATGGGCCGGCGATAGGTGAAGGTGAATACGGTTGAAGCGGGGACGAGGTGTACCGATTCTGCTTCGATGGGGAAGGGGAGTACTGGTGGTTCGACGGGGAGGGGGAGTAAGCTTGTTGGGAAGTCGAAGGTGAGGGATTGTAGTAGGGATATTGGTACTGTTGTTGATGACCGGGTTGGGCCGAGGTCGGTGTGGGGAGGTAGGAACCATCCTTGGTGGGAATGGAGAGGTCATAGCTGTGACCGTTGGGGTAGGTCGACATACCGAGGTTGGGAGATCGCGTGACCAAGGTGGTCATCCCTCGTGCGGGTGGAAAATGATGGGTTTGAGACAATCACGCGGAAATGTGTGAGTGATGGGACGAGAGATTGATGATGGAGGCTGGAAGCCGTTGGAATGCTGACGACGCGATGGCGGTAATGGATGCAAATGGGTCCGAGTATGTCGGAGGGTGAAGGCGAGGGAGGAAATCGCGCGAAGGAAGCTGGAAGGCGGGATGATCAGCGGAACGAAGTAGTATTACGAGAACGAGGAATGCGCAGTGACTCGTTCTCACTCGCGACTAGCCAAGCTATTTCGTAGAGCCGCTCGATTAGGCCCCCGGACCTCGAAGCCTGACGGGGTGATCCCACCCTCCCCGTTCGTTTCCTGTCGATTCAGGTCCGTAAAGTCCACCGCAGCTTAAATCCTCAGCTCATGAAACGCTGATCCCAAGCATCCAAGCATCACGACGAGATGGAGAGTCGGGTCGCGGATAGAGTGTCGGGTGGAGCTGAATGATCAATGCCTGGAATCCGCACTAAGGAACCAAGGAATCATAGGAGCTAGTAGATTTAGTGGCTTTTGGCCGGAATGTTTTGACTCTTGAGTTGTGAGACGACAGCCTATTGCTTTTTGCAAGTACTGGATCTACTTAGCTACGATGCCAAGATGCACATAGGCGTGACGGAGGATCGCCACTGCGTACTGCTATCGCCCTACTGCTTACCCTTCGCGATCCGCGCAACGCCCTCTCCACAATCTTCCATCTCGCTAGTTGTGTTATGTTCCTCATCCCTCAAGCACGAGAAGGCGTCCGGAGATTTTGACTTCAAAGGCAAGCTTCCCCGAGACATTCCATCGAGACAGATATCGGTCGCGAGGCTTATCCAAAGGAAACGGAAGCGGAAAAGGCGTACTCGTCAGGAACCGCAGCCAGGTCCGGGGTGTCGGAATTCAGCCACCTTTGTGTAGGTTTGAAGACGTTGTGAAAGTGTGGTGCGTAGGACGTATGTGTGAATGTCCGAGATGATGGGGAAGCTACCAACGAGGCCTGCTAGGTAGCTAGATAGGCGGTGTGGTTGACACGCCTTTCAACACTCCCCTTAAGCTGCTCGCCGTCTAGCTAGACCTCCACCCCTGCACCGCCTGGTCTATGCGCAGCACCGCCAGGTCCGTGCACGACCAGCGCCGACGCCGTCGCCGTCACCGTCTCCGTTTCCGCCTCCCCTTCTCCCTTTCTGCTCGTATTAAATGTCTCTGGGACTGCAACTCGGAGGGATCGATGGTTGACTGCATGTTTCGGACCAGAGAGAGGCTTGGTAAGGATGTCCGCTCGCTGCTTCGCCGTCTCAACATACTCCAGCTCGTTGTACCCATCTCGATACGCTCACAAATGATGTGATGCTTGATATAGATGTTTGGAGCGTGAATGAGTAGAGGGATTGGCATAGAGACGATTGGCGGACTGGTTGTCGACGTGGAGAGTATTCGGGACGGTCAACTTGAATCCTAGCTCGCCGATGAGGCTTCGGACCCAGGTAACATCCCTTGTAGCTTCGGCGGCGGCGATGTATTCCGCCTCCATGCTCGAGGATGCCGTAGTAGCTTGGCGTCGCGAACACCAGTTGATAGGGGATCCACAGAGTAGCTGACGTACCCCGTGGTAGATCGTCTGGATAGACAACCCGCATTGCAATAGGGCTCGAGCCGCCTGTAGCTAGCCGACCGAGGATGACACCGAGAGTGCGGGTGTGGACGAGGTAAGAGACGATGCGAAGGGCGAGTTGCCAATGGTATTCGCTCGGGCTAGACATGTAGCGAGTCAAGTAGGACGCGGCGAAGCAGATGTCCGGCCTGCTGCAGCCTGCGAGCCAGAGTAGGCAGCCCCCCACTTCCTGGTAGTGCCTCGCTGTAGCTAGCTCGTTGTCCTCGCCGTTGTTCTCGTTGTGCGCGACGGGAAATGGAGCGGACTTGGCGAGCTTGGAGGAGAACCGGGAAACCGCTCGACTAGACTCAATGTACGCGGTCTGGGTGACCCAGAGAAGGTGGCGAGAGCGGTCTCGAGCCACCTTGAGGCCGAACATGAGGTTTATCGGCCCAGGTGGAGTTATTTTATTTTCCACCTGGTAGCGAGTCCGTGAAAGGTGTTATTTACCTGTTTGGTCGTCCTAGCCGCTACAACGATGTCGTCGACGTATGCGAGTAGCAGGACGTTTGGCAGACCGTCAGACCCGTGGAGATCATAGATTCCCCAATCCGACTCGCAGCGCTTGAAGCCGAGGCAGACCAGAGCAACCTCGGAATCTTTCCACCATACCCTTCCAGACAGCTTGAGTCCATAGAGCGACTTGACAATGCGGAGGACTTGTGGCTGCTACCAGACTGCTGGTAGCCGTCGGGGAACGACATGTAGAGCTCTTCCTCGATGCTGCCCTTGAGATATGCACTTTCAACGTCGGCCTGATGATTCTCAAGGTCATAGGTCGCTGCCAGAGCGAGGAGAATGCGTAGAGACGTCAGGCGGCCTACTGGGGCGTAGGTGTCCTCGTAGTCAATGCCGGGCTCATGAGAGAAACCTCTAGCGACCAGTCTGGCCTTGTACTTCGCTATCCTCCCTTTGCCGTCGCGCTTGACCTTGTATACCCACTTCGCCCCGATGCTCGTCTCCCCTTTGGTAGCGTAGCCTCCTTTCAAGTTCCCTTCGCATTCAAGTTCTCGAGCTCGGCGTTGGCAGCTTTGCGCCATTCGTCCGCATCTGGGCGAGAGAGAGCTTTAGCGAGAGTGGTGGGCTCGTCAGAGGCCACGGAGGTGGCGGAGATGAATGCGGCCTCGGCGGCTAGGTTACCGTCGCGGGCGTAGCGTCTAGAGCTTCGGCATAGTTGCGTTGCCGGTGGCTCCGCGGGTGCGTCCATCTCGAGCGAGTCCGGGACGTCTGCAGGTGGCGGAGGCTGAGCAGGCGGCTCAGGCGGGTGGTTAGCAGCTTGCTGCTGCTGCTGGATAGGTGACGTCGGCGGCTGCGGTGGAGCTGCCGGAGGCGTACGAAGAGCAGGTGGAGGACGACTCTCCTTCACTGGTGGTGGCGGCGGCACCACTCCCTGTAAGGGGCCCTGTAAGGGGAAGTCCAGAGGGATCCCCGTGGCTGTGCGAACGTCTCTGGAGTTGAGTAGACGTCCGCTTGACTCGATGCGGACAAGCCAGCCGCTGGTCCCTTCGTCTTGCCCAAAGATCCTCGCTTGTTCAGCTCTAGGCTTGGTGTATGCGTCTCTGGTCGCTCGTAACTCAGCAGGGACTTCAAAGCACACCTCGCCGAACTCGCGAATAGAGTCGAGGCTGGGCTGCCTACCGGCGAGGGTTTCCTATGCAGTCTTGCCGCTACCGCCCGTAGTAGTCTTATCGAGTAACCCGACGCAGGCGTAGCGGATACCTTGATCCCAACAGCGAGAGAGCGGTGTACAAACCGCCATAGCCCCAGACATGTCTTTGACCGTCCTGTTGAAGCGTTTGACCACCCCGTTGATTTCGGGATTATAGCGGGGACTTGTCTGATGAACTAGACCGAGGCGGAGGTACCGTTGAAGGGCGGCTCCATTTGTGAACTCCACTCCTTGGTCTGAACGGAAGCATTTGACCTTGACTGGCAGCTGCCGGTCGAGCCTGTTGACGAAGGCTTGTAGATGCGAGAGGGCTTTGGCTTTGGAACGTAGTGGATAAGCCATCCGAATAGCTGACTAATCAGCGACGAGGGCGAGGTAATACTCGCTACCAGTTGGAGGGTGAGAATGGTCCGGCAATGTCTGCATGTACAAGTTTGCGGTCCTCAGAGCCTCGCGGGCTAGTACCGTCTTCGGTGGTCCGAGTAGCCTTCTGGCGCTGGCAGGATTCGCAGTCTGATAGAGTAAAGTTGTCAGACTTGAGCGTCTCGTGGTCATAGCGAAGGTTGCCTGCAACTGCCAAGTCGAGCAGCGGCTTGAGGCCGAGGTGGCCGAAACGACGATGCTCTAGAGCAAGCGGAGAGGCCACTTGGACTGCAGATGCGACGCTGAGAGGTTTAGATACGAGGGAGACGGTCTGAATGAATGCGCCGTGCCAACTTGACATAGGGAAGGACACCTTTGTTGATGAGATTCAGCTTGATGTCGCCCTTGGAGATCGTGCAAGTAGCGAGATCGATCGTCCAACCCTCGGTACCAAGCCTGCCAGCAGACAGGACGCTCATGCGAGCCGCGGGGACGCAGTAGACGTCTCTGACAGAGATGGATTGACTAGTGGGTAGGCCGATTGGTAGCGTACCCTTCTCGGTTGACTCGATCTTCGTGTCTGTGTTGGCGAGACCAAAGCGCAGTGGTACCTCAAGGTTGACAAGGTCCTGGAGGAGACTGCGGTGTGCTACAAGATGGTGCGTCGGGCCGGAGTCAATGAGGAAACTCGAGTCATCTGTTGTCGAGTAGCGAGCACGTCGATGGAGACGCGTGCCATGAAGGCTTGAGGGTAGCCGTCAACGCTGTTGATAGATCCCCTAGCCTTCTCCAGCTTTGAATCCAAGAACCGCTTGAAGTCCGCATGCAATGGTTCGCCAGCTGCCTTCTTCCTGCATTTGCCGATGGTATGACCCTTGGAATCGCAGTAGTTGCAGCGAACTACGTTGTCGCCGGACCCCCTGCCGCCGCCTCCTTTGCCTTTGCCGCCACCCTTTCCCTTGCCGCTACCGCCGCCACCGCCGCCGCTCTTCCCTTTTCCCTTCCTAGACTTGGAGTTGTCCATCTTCGGGCCCCTTTGGGGTCTTTGATGAGGAACGAGACTTGAGCAGCGGTCTCGCGGTCTTGCTCGAGGACGCGGCGATTGGCCAGCGACTTGTAGATGCGTACAAGTTCCGTCAAAACTTGGCGGTCTTCAGGGAGAACAGCCCATTGGATCTTGAGGGACTCAAGGTCGTCGCCGAGGGACGTAAGGAAGCGCTCCGACTTTTCCCAGTTGTCTATGCGTACGCCAGAACTGATGGCTTCAGCGCTGAGACTTGATAATATTGCTCGTAGTGCTCGAGCACTCCTTCACCTGACGCTTTGAGTGAAAGTCGCAGTAGTGAGATGCGCGCAGAGAGGTTGGCGCAACGGGAGGTGGTGTCTACCTTGTGTGTGGAGCTGATGCGTCGATACATGTCGTTCGCCGACCACATGTACTCAACCTCCGCTTGAACACTATGGGAGACCGTCAACATCACCGTCGAGCAAGCTTCGTGCTCTCTGGTCGACCTCTCAACCCACAGCAGTCTCTGAGCGGCTGTGAAAACTGCCCCGGTAGTGCTCTGTGTAGCGTCGGGTTGGTCGTCTCCAGCTCGAGTTCCTAGGAGATACGCCCCAGGCGTCCTAACAGTTCGCCCTCAGTAACCTCGAGCTTCTGCGCCCTTCCTCAGTAGGTATGAGGTGATGGCACTTCTCCACTTGGTGAAGGACTCGGTACCCTGAAGAGTAGGGACCGTCTTGGCGAGGGAAGAGAGGGAATCGGCGATAGCTCGAGTAGCTGCGGATTTTTTATGGAGGTTGAGCGATGTCGATGGGAATGTCTAGAGTGATGACGAGGGATTTTCGAGGGGATCTAATGAGTGTGAGGTGTAGGCGAGGGTAGTGATCGTCACCGCACGAAGTTTTGTCGTGATCGGATCAGCGGATCTCGGTGTGAATAGGTAGCGAGGCGGTCGCTACCAATCGAGTCGTCGCCGTTTTCGTGGCTCGCAAGCGATGTCCGATAAAGGCTGCGGCTTTGTAAGTGGACGTACAGAAGCATTGGAGAGTCCAACCTGTTAATCTGTTGGAATTCCGCCACGTTTGTGTAGGTGTTTGAAGACGTTGTACAATGGTGCATAGGACATGTGCGTGAATGTCCGGATGGGGAAGCTGCCATCTAGGCCGCTTGCTACCCAGATAGGCGTAAAATCTGGACGCCTTTCCACAGGGTGCAAGAGACACGTGGTCTTCACGTGTCGAGTACTAGGCGATCATAGAAGACGACACAAGACGCTCCGCAATTCACCTGGTCTCCGTCTCCCTTTGCATCTCAAAAGACCGCGCTCGCTCTTGTCAAGCTTATCTTACACATTTCCTTTCATTTCCTCGACCACCTCCCTCCCTCCCCGGCGCTTTCACCCCTCCCCCCCTTCCCCTGATCATGCCTTCCGAGCTCCTCCATTTTCCCCCATCCTACACCCTCGTCGGGCTTTACCGTCTCCTCGCCGACCCATTCATCCGGGAACCCGTGCTAGACAAAGTCAAACACGCCTTCCTCCGCGGCGTTGTCGTCTCCACCATCTACTCAATCACCAGCTGGAGTACACTCCACTGGTTTGTGCGGAAGTTCCTCGTTGGTGGGGTAGGGTGGTTTGGTTTGGGGATGGGCCGGGCACGGGCGAAGGTAGGCGAGGCGGTGAGGGAGAGTAGTGCTGGTATGATACGAGTGGGACTTGGGGGACTGGGCGTGGATGTGGATCTTGTTCTCTGTACGTGTGCTGGATTCGAGATGACCAGGACTCACGAGAGCGAGGGCAGATACGCACCTCTTGATACTGCTTCCGCAGATTTCGTCGATACTCCGATTCTTCATCTACAAGAACCTAAAGATCGCGCGGTCGAGGGCTTACGCGCTGACCGTCGCTTCTCGCGGGAAGCCGAGCGAGTTCTGGTCGCAGGTACGCTTCACCCACTCTCAAAAGAGCTCCTCTGATCTAGAAAATCTGACTCTGGTCCGGCGTAGGGGTACATCGAAGAATGGGCGGACCCACCCCGACCCGCTTCTGGCGAGATGCTGTCCAACGGAAAACACAGACGAGCCGAAGCGACCTGGATCTCATGGTTACTCTGGTGGCCCACCCAGCTCGTCCTCCGCCATTGTGCGTTCGCCCTCACCCAATCAATCCACCAAGCTATACGCAATGTTGATGAAGAGCGCGTCGTGCAGACCTCCTCCTCCCCCTCTCCCCCGTACTCCCGCTCCTCGCCCCCCTGCTCACCTCCACCCTCCGATCCCTGACCACCGGCGAGTACCTACATTCGCCGTACTTCGAGGTGAAGCGCATGGGCACGGACGAGGTCTGGCGGTGGGTCGAGGAGCGGAAATGGGCTTATCGAGGTGAATCCCTCCTCCATACCACGCCAAATATCACTGAAGCGCGAACTCGGCCTTAGCATTCGGGTTTGCGGCGAGTCTACTCGAAACCATGCCGATTATCGGTCTATTCTTCAGTATCTCCAACCGCATAGGGGCAGCCATGTGGTAGGTCGTTCATTTTGCTCCTTCATCCAATGTGGCTGAGGTAGGTGTGCACAGGGCATTCGACCTGGAGAAACGACAGCACCTGTTTGCGAGTAACGTGATGAAGCCGCTAAAGCGCGACGAGGCGGGTGTGTTCGGGATGGGCGCGGTGACCGATCTGGGGGTGGACCTGAGGCAGGCGGAAGAGGAGATTGAGAAGAAGTGGAGTCGGAGAGCGTTGCACGGCAGGGAAGGCGATACGAAGGTATCATGAGCTCTTCTGTATTAGCGATGTAAGCGGCAGAGGTGACTCAGTCGCCTCTCTATCTGCAGTCGGGTTTACGGCTTTGATCATGCACAAAGCTTCTTCGACTTTATTCGATTCCGGGCGTTACGTACCTGATTCTGCCAGGACGACTCCTCAGTGTCTAGATGACCGAGCAGCTGATTTTCATTCAATGCCAAAAGCTACTCTTGCGCGTTCACTGCATTACTCCACACACCAGCTTCACCCATTGTCTCGCAGGACACTTCTTCATGCAAAGCATCATGTGAAGAGCAGACGTCACGACAAGTTGGCATTCTTCGCCGATTTTTCATTACGTAATGTCTGGTCAGACTGCCCTGGCGGATTACACTCCAAGATGGCGCGCCCAACTTTCCTCCTTCCTCTCAATCGCCTCCTCTCAGCGTCCCCGCTCGTGTCGGTCATCATGTACTGTAACGCCATTCGATCTCACCATGCTACCAACTCTCCGATGTCAATGCTTCTCGCAGCGGTGTCAGGTCCCGTTCAGGAAGGTGCAAGGATGAGTTGAGGTAACCTTACTGACGAGCCATTCGGCACATGAAGGATGTTTGTCTTCACCTCACATCAACGATACAAATCCCTGGCTTGTACAAGTACGCTCTGAGAGCGACCCACATTCCTTTCCCCTCTCATCCTCAACCTCCTCTTCGGCTCGACGCCATTTCCCGCATCCCCGACACCACGATGCAGCTCCTCTCCCTCCTGGCTCCCCTCCCGCTCCTCGCGGCTGCTCACTCGCCCGCCCCGTACAACCCGTTCTTCCCGCCGAAACACACCCCTAACGGTATCCTTGTCTCGCGCGACCAGCTTACCTCTCGCGCAGAGCTCGAAGCGGCTGGTCGGGAAGCACTCGTCATGTCGCCGATGAAGGTCGGAGGGCAAGCAGTGGTGCAGCCGCTCACCTTCGAGGCTCGAGTCTCAGCTTCGGATATCGGTCACGGGCTTGGGAAGAGAGGGAAGGGCAAGGGGAAGAGGGGTATGGTCAGGAAGATAAGGAGGAGGGCGACCGCCTGTACCCCCCCATCGAGCACGACAAGCAGTGCGGAGCTGGGTGTGGGAGTGGCGGAACCGACTTCAAGCTCCGAGGTGATCGCTTCTCCTAGCATAACTACACGCACCGCGACATCACCCATCACGACGGGTATCGTCCCGGTTGTAACCTCGAGCTCGACCATCCCCGTCAGCTCAGCGACAACCCTGTCTGTCATACCCACAAATACCTCCACTACTACCACCCAAACCACAAAACACCACAGAACAGCAACCACCACTACCCACTCGTCCACCACTACCACTGCCTCCACCACCACCTCGTCCAGAACTTCCACTTCCACGTCCGCCGACTACACCGTCGACCCCGATGGGAACGGCCCGTTCTCAGGTTGGGGAACGTGGTTCGAAGATGGTCTCGGTGCATGCGGGTGGACTAACAACGCTAATGACCCGTAAGTCCTCCCCTCCCTTCAGCCATACAAATGACCTCAAAGCTGACGACATCAGTATCGTCGCCATTTCGGCTCAGGTCTTCGATAATTGGCCAACATGGAACGGTCTCAACCCTAACGAGAACCCAATCTGCGGCCAACACCTTGAAATCACCTGTGCGTACCCCCACTCTCACTGTCCTGGACCTCGGCTGATGTATTGTGCAGGGGGTGGGAAATCTTTGGTTGTTAAGGTGGCCGACCGATGTCCCGGATGCGGATATGTCGGCTGGCGCGTTTGAGCACTTCGCGACTCTCGACGTGGGACTGCTTGGGATGGATAGCTATACGGGGAATATCACTTGGAGTTGGGTTGAGGGGAGCGGGGCGTGAGGTCCTGGGCTGAGGGTTTACTAGGCGCTGGTCGCTATGCAGGACATTATGATATTTTAGGGGCATTCAGAGCGGGAGAGTCCGCAGCTCAGACTGGACACACAATCGACTGCCCAATGAGATACGCTAGTCTTTCGTGGTACACCAGTCGTAAGCGACGCTTTCGCTGTTGTACCCTCACCGGTCCGACGTCCCGACGTTCTCCGAACTGAACCCTTGCACCGAGCCCATCGCCTTTACTCCCGCAAAATTCGAAAACAATTTCCCGGGGCCCCATCATCAGGTTACGCGAGGTTCGGGCCAGGGCTACGAGCGTTGTGAAATAAACTACGAAACTCTCTACATGTCTACGACCAGCGTAAGCGTTCTCCCACGCGCCCTCAACAATGCCACCGACATCCGCCTCATCATGAGGTCGAAGGCACCCGGACAGAAACTCGCCTTCCACCCTTGTATGGTGTCCCATGTCGCATCGCCGATTGACCCGCCCGTAGTGAAGACGAGTGGGTGGAAGGTCGCCCGAGTGTCTCCTTGGGGAGGCAGCCGAGCCACCTTGTCTTGATGTTTTCGATCCATGACGGTGCTCAGCTGCTTCTTAACGAGCTCGTCCGGCGGTAAGTCGGAATGGGTTCGGGACACGGTTGCGCATATCTGGCGGGCCAATACCGAATGCGGAGACACGACAGTAACGTCGAAGTCGGTCACCGCTCCCCTGCAGTCTGCACCGCCGGTGAGGCGAAAGCAATTTTGGCTCTCCCACCGGATATCGTTGCGCCTGGAAGAAACACCGTTTGTGGGTTCGTTGGAGACCTGGGCTCCGAGAAAGGTCTCCAAGCCCCGAATGAGCGAAATCTTGACGTGGTTGTAACGAATGGTCGCCGGCCGAAGGTTTTCCGAATCCCCTCTTTTTGTCCGCCCGCTCCCACCATTCATGCGGATAAAATATAGACCTTTGCCCGCGGACGAATATCCTCTCCCCACTCCAAAATCCTTCTCCAGGATGTCACGCGCGCCGCGTTCTCAGAGAAGCCCGCCGAGGTGGTACATCAAGAGCAAGTTACACTGCGGCCTAATGAGGAGCAGAGTGAACTTCGACCCGCGGTTTCTGAGCGGGAGACTTCGACGTCCAGCACTGACGGGGACGAGGACGACGGATCCAGAGAAGAGCTCTTTGTCGGGTTTGACGCATAAGGCGGAGAACGCAAAGGCGGTGAGGAAGTTGTAGCTCTACCAATCATCAATCTGACAGCTTGGTAGATGTCGCAATTTTGCCGTTCGCGGTGCTCTTGTACCTCTCGGCTTACCTTTGATCGCGGGAACTTGTAAGTCCAACGCTCGTGAAGTCTGCTTTAGCTGAACGCTTCAGGGCCAACGCGCGATTGCAAGGTCTTCAAAAAGAAGTGCTGAATGGCGATGATACCCACTATTACCTCGCCCTCGTCTGCTTCTTCATCCCCTACATCATCTTCTCGGTAACTCATCCCTTCTTCCACCGGTACCCGCTGACCCCATAGATCCCCGGGACCTTGCTGGCGAAAGCGATCAACCCATCCTGGTCCATCGCGACCGGCGCCATCTTCTGGTGAATCGACGCGACATGTCAAGCGGCAGCATTCAATCGCGCCGGTCTTTTCACATGCCGACTCTTCGTCGGGATCGGCGAAGCCATGTTCGGTCAAGCCATGGCATTTCACCATTCCCTCTGGTATACCAAGCTTGACCTCGCCAAGCGAGTCGGTCTCTTCATCTCCGCTGGAGCACTATCACTATCCGGCGCGTTAGGCGGTCTCATCAGTTTCGGTGTCTGGAGCATCAAGAACAGTCCGATTCGCCAGTACAAGATCCTGTTCCTCATTGAGGGATGCCCGAGTGTCCTCCTCGCCATCCGTGTGGCACTGTTCATGCCTCGACCCCACAACGGAGCCGATACCTTACCGAGGATCAAAGGACGCTCTGTCTTACCAGGCTCAATGCGTAGTCCTCGGTGGATGGAGGGGCGCGAATCAATTGGGCAGGCGTGAGGCGAGTTTAAAACGACTGGAAGACCTACGTAGTCTCCCTCATGTGAGTGTCTGCTCCTTTGATTTCGTATATACCCCTCGACATCGCTAACACCGCCCTAGATACTCGTGCATGAACCTAGGCCTCGGATCCGTAGGCGACTTCCTCCCGGCAATCATCCGCGGCTTCGGCGCCAGCAACAACGCCCGAGCCCAACTTCTCACCGTCCCGCCCTACGCCACCGCGCTGGTCTTCATGCTCCTCCTCACGTCCTTCTCCGACTGGCGTCAAGCCCGCGGACTCCCCGTCGCAGTCGTCCTCATCATCGGTATCGTATGCTGGTCTATCCTCTACAGCGTCCCCGCGGCCCACATCACCACGCACCAGTACAGTGCTAGATACTTTGGCTGTATCTGCGTCGTCGTGGCTGGGTATACCAAAATAGCCCTCATCATCGGTGAGTCCATCATACCTCATCGGGCTGATGTTTAGCATCGACATCCACGAATGCTGGCGAGCAGTCCCAGCGCGCAGCTATGCTCGGGATGCTGAATTTAGTCGGTCAATGTCTCTCCATCCTCGCGGCTTTCCCGTAAGTACCGCCTAATTCCGTGGCGCTTCCGCTAAGCTTTGCGGCCCGTAGCTTCCCCTCGAAGGAAGGCCCGCGCTTCCACAAGGGTACCTCCGTAAACATAGCCTTCCAATGCTTCGGCCTCGTCCTGGCCCTCTGCATGACGGCGTCTTACCGCTACGAAAATCGACGTCGGGACAAGATCGAGGGTGGCAGACCGGCGTTTGGGGAGGCGTTGAACGTGCAAGAGGAATGTGATTTGGCTCCAGGTAGGTGCTCGGTAAGCTGGCGAAGGATGAAGAATGATGGGGAATAGGGCTCCGCTATGTCGCTTGAGTGGTACTGCTTCTTCCGGTTCGGAAAGGTGGTATAGGGGAGAAAAGGACATCAGAATCAGTGAATCATCTCCCGAGGCGATCTGCGGTCATGTATCATGAAGGTCTACAAGGAAAGGATACGGAATGCCGAGATGTAGACTTGTCTGGTACACAGCTCAATCCTACGAACCTGAAGAGTATCCACGAAACCTATTCTTTCCATAATGTCGCGCAGACCACATGATACTCTAATGTCTGTATTGACCCCACAGACACTCTGACAATCTAGACTCCCGCGCGTCCCACTGTTTTTCCTTCACTTCCGCACTCCACCTGTTATCGCATCGCGTTCCCACGACAGCCAACATGGGACCCGGCTTATGAGGATCGCTTTGCTTCGCATCGTCTGCATTTCCGATGTCAAAGCCGGCTTTGGTGTCCCCGCCGCTGCCGCTACCGGTGCACTTCACCTTACTTCCCTCTCAGCTTCCTGGACGGACTCTCACTCCGTTGTTATACACCATCGTCGTATGTCTTCCATCCCGCCCATTCTTACCAAACGTCGGAGCATAGCAGTTGTATGAGACCTGACGCAAACGCAGAATGATCTCCCAATCTACCTGACCCTCTCCCCCTCCCATCAACCCCACCTATCCCTGCTCCCTCTTCTCCTCGCCCTACACCCAATCCCGCCTCTCCATATCCTAACATCCCTCCACCTCGCCCCATCCGACTATACCCTCACTCTCGACGGTGTCGCGCCGTACGTCGATCTATGGGTGGCATTCCCCATCGCTCGACGATTATGCGAGAACTTGGGCTTGGGACGGCGGTTCTGGGATGATCAAGACAAGGGACGTGGGCTGTTGGGTGAGGAGGTCGGGGAAGCTGTCAGTTGGGACGAAGGAAACACTATCGGCCATAAGTGGGTTCTGTTTGGTAGGAGGGGTGGAGCACTGATGAGGGGTGAGAACAGCTGGGTGCCCAATGCAAAACACCTCCCGCCATCTGCGTACTCCTTATCGACATTACTAAGCACGCCATTCTCGAGCATCTCCATCATCCCAGACGACCGATGTGTGCGTCCGCCTGGAGTGGGAAATGTCTGAGCTGAGTGGAGTAGATCTCAACTCCGATCGATCCGGGACGACGGGCAAGTATTGCTGTCGAAGGGCTGGAGGATCGGTCGAGGATTAGGGAGGGAGAGTGGGGGCGCGCTTGGGAGGGCTTATTGCGGTGGTCCGTGATGTGAGCATTACTCTCATCAAACGCCATGCTTCTTGATAATGATTAACGACTCGCGCGTAGGGCTTGGGAGGAGTTTCTCCTGTTTCCCGTCAGTTATCATGTAGCGATTCTTGGCGAATCTGATGGGACCAGTCCAAACCGCCCCGAGATCCTCGGATACGAGATCACAACCTCTCCACAATACCTACCATACTGCATGACCTCCTCCCCCGACTTCCAAGACTAATTTCCCCGGACTCTCGCACATCATTCGCGCTCACGCTAGCAGACCTCACTCTCCTTCTCACACCCAGCCCACTACTTCCAGCTCCATCAATCCCTTCTCAGCTCATCAGTGCGGTGACCGGGCTCAACCGCTTTCGGAAACCTCGAAGAGAGGGGCTATCCGCGGCCGAGACCAAGCGGAGAGAGTTGCATGCGAGGGCGAATTTAGCGATGGCGGAGATGGTGGGATGGGTGATGGTCGGTGCGTGGCGGATAGAACACTCGTACAGCGTGGATGAATGGAGAGAGGACGGTGTCTCAGCCCTCGATCATCGGCAGAATGGTACGACGCGCGGTGCTGCCATTCTGAGTGGAGAAGATGGGTCAGCGGAAGACGGGGATGCTGGACGACGACGACGACGATCCTTCGCCACGAATGGGATGGAGGAGGAGCACTCCATCGAGGATCTCGAACGACGTCGTGGCGGATCACCTCTACCTGTAAGAACACGGCGTTTCCCTGACGAGCAAAGAAGACCGCGGGCACTCCACCGCGATCGACCCTCCCGAGACCGCTCTCCTCCCCGCGACGACCACGACGACGACGTCAGCTCGGAAGAAGATCAAGACCTCCTAGACGAGGCTGTTGAAAAGGGTAAAGAGCTGATAGAAGGCGCCGAGGAGGTGATGCTCAGCGAGAATGGGGATGGGTGGTGGATGTATATCTCGATGGTTGGGGTCGTGGTGGTCGCGCTTGCTCTGGGAATCATTGGGGGATGGCGTGGGGAGCGGATCTGAGTCTAGCTTGCGGAGGCGAACGGTCTGTGTGGCTGTTGAGTCTCGGTGAGGTGGCCTATGGTGAGCTGACCTTCACTTGCGTTCGTAAGCTGATCATTTCGGCTGTTGATGACGAGCTGTGGCGCGCAAGCGATACAGCTAAATTCATGGCTACATGTACTAGGTGGATCTTCCCATTAGGCACGATTCTCCTGTGGGACGAACGAGTCGATGAAGGGAGTTCCACTTACTGGGACGTCTTTTCACAGTACCAGTCGCGCGATTTACAATCTGAATCCTCAATCGGAAATCGGACACCAATACACCCTTAGCTAGAGTCACCCTTATTTACCTAGGCTCCGAGTATCATTATTGTCACCCCATAGTCCTTATCCATATCATATCCACATCTGTGTTGAGCCTCCACAGAGCAGTCTCGTTACCGCGCTACACCGACCGACAATCAAATCAAGCCACGTATATTCAGAACGTCCCATGATCGATTTGAGTCAACTTGGCTAACCTCGAGTCTTCGAGTTACCTAGATCTACTTTTGAGCCATCTCCTCTTGATAAGCGTAAGTGAGAAGCACGTCATATAGTCGGAGCGTGCAAGCGCTCGACGGTCCGTGACACTTGTGTAATGTTTTAGCAACCAACCTGCTCATACGAGTGTCCGGTGATTTCAGGTGATCTTCTGTGGACTCCACATGACCTCATGTATAATGCCAGGTGAGATTTGGGCGATTTTGTCTGAACGAGGTTGTCACAGATCTGTCAGAGATCAAGGGAGGCTACCACAGACTAAGACTGGTACATGGAGTGTCTCTGATTTCTCACTGCGTCATGATCTGACCTATTTGCCCGTCACACCATGACACATGACACATGACTCATCTCGGCAGGATACCTGTAGTGTTACTTCTCAATACGATCTACGTACTACGCGGTTGCAGTAAACACTCTGAAGAAGCTCCTCCCAAAATTGTGGTTATCGAGGTATTTACACTCCCCATTTTTATACCATCTCTCTCCCCAAGGATCAAGCTCATCCAAGAGTTCCCCCTAACAAGACCTCTCTCAGTCACTCATGTGACCAATCTTGACCACTTCAGCTTGCTGGATCCTTCCAAGCCCGTAGTCCAATTGCATCACAAATTCAGTAACTATTCCCGTCAGGTTTCGTAGAAGCCATAGCGAACCTTGCTTTCCACACTGTCTTTGGTGCCTGTCATTCAGATCTTCCAAGGACAGGTCGTAACACACTGGAGAAATTGGGGCTGTGACCCAACGAGAGTGGACTTGGACTGGAAGATGGGAACTGGGACCTAAAGAGGTGTAGGTTATCAAACACAACTGATGACATACAATCTGGAGCCGGGGACCCTGCGGACAAAGTCATCGAACTAAAACGCAGTACTAGACAGGAACAGTACAAAGCTTAAGCACACTGCGGAACAAAGCTCTTTCTCCCCTGGGCAGAACACATTCCAAGAGAGCATAGAGTCTTGTCAAGAATCTTGTCAAAGAAACGAGCTGAGAAGAGAAATTTGCCGGGATGTATCAAACCGCGACAAGGTGGCTTGAAGAAAGTGAACAAGGAATTTGGGCATCGACTGCATCACTGAAGAAGACTGGAAACGTGGCCTTACCACTCATGGCTTGTTGTCTCACGACACTAAGCCCTCAGAATTGGTTCTGTGATTGTCCTCCCGCTATGGGTCATACATGATTGATACAAAACCTCATTCAGACTAGACCCTGTCTCAGCTCATGTCTCCCCCTTCTTGGTCCAGAGCCCTGACCATTTGGTCAACACACCAGAAATTCTGTGTGTGAGTATCCATGTGCGCAACAATTCCAGTTTAGTACCTTGTGCAGTAACATCTCCATCTTCGGAACCCATGCAACTCTTGAACAAAGAGTCTGTGTCTGCTGCAGTGGCACTGCTGTTGATCAGGGCTGGATAAAAACATAGAGACCCTCCTGGTAGAGACCCTCCTGGTAGAGACCCTCCTGGTAGAGACCCTCCTGGTAGAGACCCTCCTGGTAGAGACCCTCCTGGTAGAGACCCTCCTGGTAGAGACCCTCCTGGTAGACCCTGGTGATGTAGATTGGTCTGGTGCCAAGCTACTACATCCGGAAGATAAGCTCATTCCATCTGAGTCCAATGATGGATCCAATAGCGCCTTGGTGGACTGAGATGCCTCCTACCACCGCTCTGCAGCAGTCCAAATCCTCCAGTGTCTATCCCTGATGTATTGTTGTAAGTGGATGAGGATGAGCCCATCAGAGTCTGGTCTAAGAGGTTAGATATCACCGACTGTCACGGTGCTACGTCGACCAGCAAATAGGCCCGATGCTCAGCTCCTATAATCGGCGACGGTCGTCAAAGTTGGGCTACCGTGGTCGAACTTAGCTGGAAGAATCGCTGGTTCTCCCCGACTCTCCAGTCCATCCCTTTTATACATCGCCTTTCCCTATCTTCGATGACGTTCGGCGATGTTCGGCGATATTATCCGAGCTTCAAGTCACGATCGTGACAGTTTCGGCGATGTTCGGCGATGTTCGGCGATATTATCCGAGCTTCAATTCACGATCGTGACACCGACAAGGTTCCGGAAGTATGGGACGTTGCACGTTGATTGAACGGACTTATTTGTTGAGATGGTGCCTTCTGGATCAAGAGACCCATCCTCTTTGTCTGCATTGGTGGACACAAAGTTTGTACAGCCGGAGATGGATCATCTCCCCAGAGCTCAGTAGCTGACTTGACAGTATTTCCTGAGACAGTGTCTATCAAGTGGTCTTTAAAGGCTGAAATATCATTTCTTGGTGGCAGCGCTCCTCTCTCAGAGGACACTGACTTCTCAATCCAAGCCATGGTGCCTACTTTAGCGTCTTGATTAGTGTCCTGGCTGCCCATGCCATTTGAAGCTTTGGAAGAACAGCCAAAGCTGATGTCAGACGCGTAATCTGCATAGGAACACAACTCTTGATGGCAATTGTTACCGCTGCCTCCCCTTGTGTAATCATCATTGTTGCTATCAACCCTCAAACACGTTTCCTTTCCTAGCTTGTCATGAGGGTATTACAACATCCAAAGTTATTGGAAGTGTAGCACAGCTAGAGCCTGGGTCATTGTCCAACTCTGTGCTCTCTCCAATTGTAGTTTCATCCTTGGTGGCACTTAGCTTGTCATGCCAGTGAGCATAGGCTTCATTGAAGAGCTTGGTCTGCTGATATCTGCTCGCCAGTCCTGGCTTGAGTTGCAGTGTCTCGGCATTCCAGTCCTGGATGGTGCTACAGCCAGGATCAGCCTAAGAAGCATGAAGTCATGCACTGACTCATACCCCCTCTGGTGGAAGGTGGCCAGAGCTGTTCTCGATGCTCGCTGTCACGACCCGTCCCTAGAAGACCGAGAAGCACTAGAGACAGGATGGACTGCAAATGTATACTAAGACTAGATGAAGATGGACTAGTGAAATTGGTTTACGATAGAAAGGTATATGGAATGATCCTGCAAGCTTAGACCTGGACTGGACGGAAGCCTCGGAGAGGCTGAGTTTCCCATGAGAGTAGGTCGTGGGCAAAGACTTATGGTAAGTTTGATCCTTGGGGAAAGGATCCCCAACCCCTCAGAAGGAGGGATTAATATAACGCTATGAACGAGACATGTGAACGGTAGGCGAGTCAAAAACGAATCATGAAAAGTCTCAGGTGAACAGAGACAGATCTGAGACATTCTCAGCTGTGCAGAGATAATCACGCAGAGATTCTCCCTTGACATGAAGTACTCAGTAGGCAAGTGATCCACGAATCATAAAGTGTCTCAGGTAAACAGAGACAGATCTGAGACATTCTCCGCTGAGCTAGGACAAGGATGTTGCTGTGGTTCGAAAGCTGGTCGATGAGAGGACACACGTTTCATGCCTCGAGGAAGGCCGTTAGCTCATAAACTGGCTCTTGTATACATACGATGTATTAGGAGTCATACACCAAGTCGGCAGAACCGAGCACCACGTAATCCTGCTAGCCTCACCGAGTGACTATTTCGTACTAAAAGTCAGCCTTACTGAACGGTCGTTAATTGGCCGCAACATGGTCGATTCCCCACCAGAAACATCTGATTTCGTATACTTGGTATTCGGGAAGCGCTGATTGCACGTCATGAACAAAATCTTCTTTCCCCCATTTTCGCCTTTGTAGTCCAAAACGACAGGATACGAATGTAACATCAAACCGGATCTATACGGTCGTGGCGCGATATCCCATACTTCCTTATCATCATTGAAGGCGTCCCATTCACAGGACGGATTGCCACATCTTGTCGGCTACGAGGTGCGTTCGTTCCGAATTGCTTCACGCCATGGGATTAAACTGCCGGTCATGGGAGTCTTCTGGTTTGGATCCATGGTGCAAGTGTGATCTCTACCCCTTCTCGCGGCCGTGTTGAACATTGCATTGGTAGGTCGAGTGCCGGTCAGAGAATTCAACAAGAACTGCGACGATCTCTGCTAGTGAGACCTCTGAACAAGAACCGTTCGCGCCGGTCGTTTGACGCATCGTCCCGTCCATTCTTGCCATGTGGCGTCAGGAGACACACTGATGACCTGGGAGGCATCTCCAGAGCCAAGAGCAAATCGAATGGGTGGCGGGACTATCGTCGTATGGCTAGCTGAGAGAGTTCTGTCGGAGCATGAAGGCGAGGAGGCGTCCCGAAGTTCCTCGACGCCAGAGATATGGTTGAACTGATAAGTGAAGTGCGGGTTCGTCGGGAGGATTGCGGAATCCCTATGTGGAGTCCAATTTGAGGGATCCTGGGTGATCGTGCGGTTGGAGAGCAAGGCATCCACATCATTCTCGAAGCCAGAGGTATGCTCGAACTCATGAGTGAAATAGTTGGCGGGACTTGTGAGAGATTGCTTATGTAGTACTGGCTGGAGGACTTCGGGCCGAAAGCATCGGATTCGGCCAGGCAGGGATCGTCCCAATGTTGTAGAGCGCTAGTGACCTGATCCATCTGTGACGCATTCGAAACTGTTCTGCGGTGGAGCAGTGAGGGTGAAGGATAAACTGGGAAGTCGGGCGTTGATCCTTAGCATTCTCAAGCTGCATGGGTGAAGGAAACACTCCACAAGGTAAGGTCAGAGAACATCTTGTGACACCCAGGACCGACTGAAACCTCACGATCATTTGGCGGATGAAAGGATGATTCGGTGAATCTGGCGCAAGGCAAGCGTTTGAAAGTTCGTCATATCCTTTGAGCCAATAGCATACTGACGGAAATGCGGCGTTCTTGACATCGCATCGAGCCATGGCGAAAGATTGCTGATTGTCCACCGGACGTCTCTCTAAACCCCACGCGAGTTGGACTCCGACTCACCGCATAGCCCCGAATCCGACCTCTGGTCACACATCATTCTCCAGTAGCTCAGACGCCTGGAGTGGCATCAGTAGAACACGAAGCGCCGAAAAGAACTCGATCGAGGTCCAATGCCCTTGAAAATGGTGAAGACGTCTCCTCGAAGGGTCAGTCGTCGTTGTCATCACGCCCCTATGCATCTTATTATGCATCTCGCTCGTCTAGTGCTCCCGATGCCCCTGCTCGAACCGAATCCCACTGCTCCCCATTAGCTCACAGTAACCTACCACGAGCAGGTGGGACCTACCAATACCCGCAAGCGCTCGATCCTACGGAGAGTCAGTATGGCTCATCATTGCGCAACCAGGAGCATTGCAGAATGACTCCGAACCGACAGTCTTCGTGTGAGCCTGGCGGAAGACAGCTCACCTGGTTTATCCTGATCCCTCGTCAGCGTAACCTCAATTGTAGAAGAATAGACGTACAAGGTTGATGAAAACCTTCGGATGTCCCAGCGCTCCCCCTCCTACACACCATCAGTAACCAACACCCATTACCCATCTCACGCCATCGACCAGAAAGAGGACAAGTGGACTCACCGCCATCACAAACCGCCCTCCTCCCCAAGACCAACCTGACCGGATCCTTCGCGCTCATACCCATAGCGCTCGGGGCGTTCGGTTGGAAATCCAAATCGATCTGCTCGAACCTTGCATTGTCAAACGCGTGTGGTTTGGGGTTCTGGGATGTCGACCATGTGGTGGGCATGTTGGGGGATTGTTGGAGTGCTGGCGGGGAGGAGGAGGTAGGTTGTTTGGAGGGTACGGGTGGGGAGGGGTGGGGGATACGGGTCGTGTAGCGGATTTGGAGGAGGGGAAGGAGGCGGCGGGGGAGGCGGTGAGTGAGGGACATGGTGGTTTTGGTGAATGCTTCTGTAGGTGGAAGGTGGATGGAGAAGTGGACAGAGGTGGGACGGAAGCAGATTCGGGGAAACGCGGTCTCTAAGTGGCTAAGATTTTCATGGCTTTCCCAAAATGTATCGTCATCACCAAGCGAGATGGACAAGGCTTTCGAGATCATTCAGCACAGAACGCGCTCTATGATATCAACGACCCGCTTAGGAGCACTATCATCCATACTCAGTGTTACAGCTCAACAGGAAGCACCACGTGACCACTAACACCAGTACAATCTGCTTGAGTAGAGCCGCGCGCTGGCTCCTCAACGATCGGCGAACGCGGCTGGAGAGCAACGATGATAGGTGTTACCTCGATTGCGAGGTCGCGGCGGGGCAGCACCCTACCTGGATGAAGTGTCTTCATCATACGTAAGCGTGCCTCAGTCATCAGGCTGCAGGCATAGGTTGCTCGCAGTCCCACGTTTCTGTGCGGGAGCAGGATGCGATTCTGAGTGCTTTGAGTCAGGCTATCTGCCTTCTAACTCCGCGGCGGATCTCGGATTTGGATCACGCTGGACGAGACCGATACCGAGGAAGAAAGGCCATGACTTGAAGTGTGTCATTAGCTGACCTACGCGGTCCATTCCTAGCCCATTCGCGTTCCGGGCTTAGTCTCCATAGGATCGTTCCGCCCAAGACAAGGTCGTCATGCCACCAGATCTGGAGGGGATCAGCCAATGATTGAGCGGACCGAACCGTATCGAGTCAAGACTTCGGGGAGGGATTGGGTCAGCAGTAGGGTCTTTAGAAGCTCTCGTGGTGTGGCACGAGTCAAGGGGGTAGAAAAGCAGTGATGCACGTTAGACAATAGTATGGAAGCACATATGCTCTGTCGGTCCCGGTCAAAGCGTTTTAAAGACGGAACGATCGGCTCGGCGGGACCGACCGCCTCTGATCATCTTGGTGGCGATGGTGCCGAATACCGCAGTAGAAGCGGATCAAGTGATAATCCAGTCATCGATCTAATCAGAAGCTGCCCGTTTCCACACATGATCGCCAGTGTCCGCGGGGGCATCGAAAATGATGGTCAGTATGCGTATCGAGCGGTCGCCTCAAGAACTGCTGGGACCCATGCATATCACCCTTCCGCCCTCGAAGCGAACAGCTCGTCCAGCTCTATCCCCATCAGCGACTGATCCTCTCAGCCTGCCCTCAAACTCACCTCGATCCAAATCCTCCTTCCCTCGACTTTTTCTCCCTCTGCCTCCACCTCTCCGGCCCCCTTGCACCTCCTCATCCACCTCCATGCCCTCATCCCCCCGTCTCCTCATCCCGTCCAACTCCTTATCCAGCTCCCTCCCACTCCTCCTCGGCCGAGCATACGGATCCGTCCTGATCTCCCTCCCGATCCGCTGGGCGAACTCCCTCCCCTCCCCACTCCCCCGCTCTTCCCAGCTGACCGCCTCCTCATCCTCTCTCCGACTGACTCGAGGGGTGGTGGCGACCTCCTTCCCCGCTCGTCGGCCATGGCGCTTGTACCACTGGCTCTGCTTCGCCTCCTTCCTCAACTCGCTATCCCCCTCCGTGGCGTACCGCACTCCTAATCTCGCATTGGGATCTACGCCAGCCGCCAACTCAAACCCCACCTCATCGGAAGCGAGAGGCTCAAGGTCGAATGCGCCTGCCCCGGACTTGCCAGCGAATGCACCTCGTCCTTTCCGTTTGACGTTGGTCTCACCATCGGAAGAGGTGTCCGGGATGAGTTCAGCGCCAGCGAGGGAGTCTACAGGTTCAGGTTCCGCCATGGGTAGGAGGTGAACTGGGACGGAATGCGCGGACCGCTCGAGGAGCGGATCATCTCCTTCGGAGGGGTCGAAGCCTGCTTTTGAGAGGAGGGAGAGGGCGATCAGGGCTGAGGAGGGGGTGGGGAAGAGGAGGTGGAGGGTGGTGTCGTTTAGCCATTCGATGCCTGTCCGACGATCATCAGCCCTCTTGCCACACGCGAGGTCGATGTCCTCTTCTCCTGAGCGGAGCTGAAGCCCGTCTTGAGAAGCACGGTTGAAGCTATGGGTGGGGAAGGCAAGAGGGACCCACCCATGACCCCCGCGCCTAGAGAAGTGGCATAGCTGAACACCTTTGCCGTGGAAAGGTGCTTGATGATCTCGCTCCGGACGAACAGTGCGTTGGGTCGGATCGGTGACGGGGCGCCTTCAGACGCGGCCACTACGTACCCCCGTCAACCTACACTTCTGACCAGAGAGGAAAACCTGCAGAGCCAGGTCGTCGGATCCTGCGCATCCAGCATCTCAACAAGCGCGGCGATCCTCTACCAATCGCCTTCTCAGCTCGCAGCTTGGACCACCCGAATTTGAGAGGACATACCGGATCTCCTCGTATCCGATTCCCCCCTTCTGCGTGGAGTATACCGGTACTTTCTTCCAGAAGGTAGACTTTGCCCCGACTCATCCTGCCCATCAGGGATTTCACATGCTCGGGGACATCGGGTTGGAGGGGGTAGTCGGAGAGGGGACGGTCGAGCGCGGTTGGCACGCCGTTCGTGGGGGGTGATGAAGGGGGAGGGGGAGGAGTACCCCCGTAGGGCAGTCCACCATATCCGCCGTCTGACATCGTTGGACGGAGGTATTTGTGATTGGAAGGAATATTTCGGTGGGAGAGAGATTGAAGTCAGCCTGACAATCCCAGACGAAGGACGATCTGAGAATGTCGGGGAGGTCTCCGCGGCTCCGAGGCTATGCCTAATTTCTCCCCGCTCCAACAAACGCCGTCTCTCGTCGTCTTTTCATCCTCTTATCTCGCCCACGTCAGACATCCAGCGCAGGCTTTGGCGTTCTCGTATCGGTGACATACTTCTGTAGGACCGGCATCGGCTTTTGTCAAGTGCCAAGACTTTTGTGACTTGAAGCCGGTTGGCTCCTTTATCCTCCTGTTATCTGTATTCCGTAAGCAACCTTCTC
>JAABUH010001263.1_pt1 | contig 29598 bp, 35 predicted proteins | sample 5559121 | NCBI WGS metagenome assembly JAABUH01 (sample SAMN10711871, study PRJNA513364) | rock metagenome | isolation source: Antarctica rocks | place: Antarctica: Victoria Land, Battleship Promontory nord | collected 2015-12-28
AAATTTAGAGCGAAGGGGGTGGATGATGTTAAGCGCACGGAGTTGGTATTGTTATGTTAGGCAGGTATGTGTCCCGTATGCCCAAGTAGTCGTGCAAAGGGGAACGCCGGCAAGAATTGCCGGCGCAAATATGGGCGGTGCAAAGGTGACACATTCGCTTTGTCAGTAGTACGTCTTGGGTTTTTGTTGATGTTGGCCGCCGGACGTGGTATTACGAGTTTGGAAAGGTCACGTGGTCCAGTAACACTGGTGTGATTCGAATGCGAAAGATGTTTTTAATTACTTTAGGTTACCACTAAACATACACCCCTTTTTACTACACATACACCCCCCCAGATAGGTTTAGCGGCCACTCAACTAGGTCTAGCGGTTACCCAACTAGGTCTAGCAGCTCAATAATCATAACAACGCGCACACGTTCTTTCATCAACCAACTACCTACCACCCACCCTACCTCATCGCCGCCATGGATCTTGCACCCCCCCCGATGGGTGAGCTCTATGTGAGTCATGAGAAGCTCATCGTCGCCGCCAATACATGGGCTGAAGCTCACGATTACGCGCTCAATATCAAACGCTCGAACATAAACAAGCGAGAAATCAAGAATAAAATTTGGTTGAAGTGTGATAGAGATGATAAATGTACGAGTTCTGTCGAGCAAAAGAGACTACACGTCGATTCAAGACTCATCGAATGCTTCTTCAAAGCAATAGCTAAATGATCACATGACGAGATCGATTGATTGCTCAGAATCAAAAATTCAGCTCATAATCATGATTCTACTCTATCTGAATCTCATTCAGCACTATGAAAACTGACTCTGATCAATCAGATCAAAGACGATATAGCTAATCAAAGTCGTGCAAGAATTACATCTCGACAAATTCTCATTGCTCTACGACTAGATAGTGATTTGAATAATTCAATGTTCAAAGCAGCAAATATCTACAATGTCAAGACTGCTCTTCGTCGCAATGCATTAAAATCTCTTACATCTATATAAGCGTTAATTCAGAATCTTCATCATGATGTTTGACACTGTGAGTATCTGAAGAATCAACTGAATCGAGTCACTCATCTGTTCTTCATAAAGAAGATCTCGAAGAAGCTTCTGAAGATTAATTTGAAGATTCTTATCATGAATTTCATCTACAAAATCAATCGCTATAAGCTATCATTGCTCATCATATTCGAAGTCATCGCTTTGAACATCAGTTTTTACATAGTCTTCGACTTCATACTTCATAAAATTGCTGATGACTTTATTTGAGTGCTGAAACAGCTAAAAGCTGTCTATCAAAAGCTCAATTTAGATGATTCTGAAGTCAATGTAATTGACAGAGATTTCGAATTAATTTTAGTCTTGCATCGAGTATTTTCAACTACTAAACATATATTATGCATCTGACACATTGATAAAAACGTCTTAGCTAACTGTAAAGATCAATTCGCTATGAAGAAGAATTGAAACAACTTTCAGCAGATATGATCACATAGTTCTTGCTTTACAAAGCTTTATTAACATCGAATTCAGATCTGACATCAAGTCATGTATGTCTCTATCAAAGCTATCTACGAATCAGTCTGAAACTCACTACAAGAGATCTACGAAAGTCATTCAAGCATGATTCAATATCTACACGAGATCTGAATTAGTCTTTACAAGCGAAAATTCATCAAATGCTATACAAATAGAGTTCTAATCTTTGATAATCACGCTATCTCGTGTAGCGAAGAAGATCATTCGATGCTGAAGTGAAATCTGAGATTCAGTACTGATGATCTGAAGAAGATTGTTGACTGCATCGAGCTGATGTTATTGAATCAACGAAACGACTATCTTATAGTCTTTGACGAGATCAAAATGCGTCTGATTCATGATCTTCGACTATCAATATTTCGTGATTTACATGCTCAGATTATTCTTTTCGCTCTATGAAAGATATTATCTCAGTGAGAACTACTGACTTTGACTTCTACTGCTTTATCTCTCTGCATTAACAGCTTTACTACTTCTATGAAACTTTCGTGCGCTCATCGAATTCAAGCTCAAATTTATAGCGAGACACTCTACATTTTGAAGCTGAAGAATGTGCATTCTCACTGACGTTTCATCAAATCAGCTAGAATAGTGACTGCAAACAACGAATCGAAGATAGCTTCGAAATTCATCGATTCACTACTATTAATGCAAAACTCATCTACTGCAAGAGCTCGAGATAGATCAGCTGATTCAACTGCAGCTGTAGCTCGTACACGTCGTGAACAACAACTAGAGAACTCTACTCAACGCGAGCCAAGCCAATTTGAACGCGTTGAAGCGCATCTGCAGCAACGGACTGAGCAAGAGCTAGGGCAAACACCAGCGAGGGGTAGGAATAGGGGTAGAGATAGGGGTAGGGCGCGGGGCGAAGGTAGAGGTAGAGAGCTAGATCGAGGAGGTAGAGGGGGTGAAGAGGGTGAAGGGGGTGAAGCTTCGGCTGAACCTCTATCCGAACATCAGCAGGAAGCTTCAAACGATGAAGGCTTCTATGAGGTGTTTCAAATTTGATATGTAGTTTAAATCAGCTTCGAAGAACATATCGATCTCAAAGATACTTCATTTTTGGTGAGCCGTTCATATGAAATTAAGTATCTGTATGGTGTCTGTTTTTGAGCCGCTAGACCTAGTTGAGTGATCGCTAAACCTATCTGGGGGGGGTGTATGTGTAGTAAAAAGGGGTGTATGTTTAGTGGTAACCTTACTTTATGGGGGCGACGAGTCGTTAAGGACACGACTCGGTGGCAAATCCCTACTAGTGGCCTACAGTACTAGCTAAAAATACACACTGGAGAAGGGTCTGCCAAACCTGAACCTCTAGTACGGACTCTCGGACCATTAACATTTCTCTTTGACGGGCCAGTGACTTCATATGTATTTTTACTGTAAGAAGGAATCCAACTGGACAGCATCTGGCCTGCATTCAAAGAGACCTCATCGTCATCCTCGGCTGGTGTTGCAACTACGGTCTCTTGAGAGACATCGTCTGCTGCCAATTCATCTTCATCAGGTTCGATACCTTCAGCCGCTCGTTCGTGGGACAAGGTTCTCATCTTCCTCTGGGTAATCCGAAGCTTATAAAGGGTTTGAACCGTAATCTGATGGGCTTGGAATATCCAATCCTTCAAATGTGTCAAATGTATACTTGATACTGGGCGCCTGTTGTCGGCCGGATCTTCGTACGAGAGTTAGGTCAGTCATCGGAGCGTTTTGACTGATGTACAGCCACGCATGATGTGGTGTTGTTACCATTTCATCACTTGCCTGGACTGTGGTACGGTGTTGAGTCGAGAGTAAGAATGTCCGAAGCTTTCAACACATTGTTATCAATCAATGTAAAGTGTTACAAATAACCGTTGGTCTTATTGGCTCTTTTTACGATCGGAACTCGATCAGGGGAATGTCAAGTACTTCAATGGCGAGGTTTCTCTTTCCTCTTACGTGGTCGCGCTTGAAGAGGCATGTGACACTAGGTTTTTGAAGTTTTGGGTAAACGTAGGGGTTTCCTGGAGCAATGACGACGGAAGGTTTTCAGTCGTTGTCGAGAAACGCACGCTCAAGACATGTACAAGCGCTCATAGGAGGTCCGATATAGACGAGGAATGGTTTGGATTGAGAAAGTTTTCCGCAGGACGGTCACTTGATAGTGTAGACCAAGAAAAGCTAACTATGGATTGCTCTGATCAAGAACGCATCCTGCGCCTGGAAATCGCAGCTGAGGGACGCTGACATAAGACCTCGCGTAGTCGAGGATGATCGGGCGAGACATCTATGATGGACTCTTACGTGCCTGAGATGATTATTTAGCGTCAAGATCCTAACATCAACTTAACTCAATAATTTCTACAGACCTCTCAAGGTTATCTGGTCGAGGATACTTGTGCTCAGGGTCTGGGCAGAATGGACACACATAGCCGGGCAACCGATGCACCAAACCATGTCTGATCATCTCGTTCTTCCTCTTGAAGACTTTACCCCCTCCACTTCGAGGGCAGCTCTCAACTGGGCAGTAGTGTGAACGATACTGGAAATGTACGTTCGCATGAGAGCTAAGGAAAGGAGTCAGATCATGCTTGAACGCTTCCGGTCCTAGTTGCTTTGTTGATCACTTACTTGAGCAGATATTGGGTTTGAAAAGTTTCGGAACATCCTTCATGCTTACATGAGAAGAGGTCACCGCCCGAATGCCCCAAGCTTGGAAGCACAGGCTCAGGAATTGGTGTCCCGGGCTCTGGGCTTAATCTCACTGAACCTGCATTTGGTACCCAAGACTCTGCTGGACTTGATCATAGGATAGGCACTCGATGCTCCAGGCTCTACAATCAATGAGGCCGATACTTGAGCCTTGCCGGCTTTCTTCTCTTCGTAGGCATCTATGGTATTCTGCTCGTCCAGCCAAGCTGCTGCCCTTACTGCTTGGGGACGTTTGAGGATAGCCTGTTTCGCCGATAAATCTCTCGAGCGTCGTATTCGTCATGAGAATGATCGCTGGACTTATGTGTACCAGAAACTCCGCGTTCTCCTTTTGAGTTAAGCCATCGCGAGGCACTCCTTTTGGCAGGGGTTTTGATGCGTTTTGGCGTGGGGCTCTCTTCCTCATCCTCCCTCGGACCTAAAAATCCACTAATTAGCTCTATATTCGGTATGCGGAAGTGGAGACTTGAAATACAGCGCCAAGAGCCTGGAGTGCAAAACCGCGACAAAATCGACTCTATTGTATTGAGCCACACAATAGCATTTACACCGGGCGTTCCATCGCCGTGTTCTACAAAGAATGCTTCTCGATAAGTCTTGAAGGCGTCTGTCTCGTTCAGTACGTCTCCACCAAGGAGAAGATCAGAAGTGAGATCTTTGATCACATAGAATGTAATGAAAAATTTGGGACCTTGGGAGTGGCCAATAACGATTGATAAATCTGCTTTGCCTTCCAGAAGCCCAATGGTACCATCGGCGAACTGAACTCTCGACTCTGCCGTATTGACCTGTCGAACTCTAAAGTTTCTCTTCGCCGCATATGCGGATGATATGAGGTCTACCTCTGACCCAGTATCCGCCGTCGCAAGCATTCGCTGCGACTCTGTGATGCAAATCAGACTGCGTTTCGGATTATTTAGACTGCAGAGCTGTAAGGGCCCATCCCTTGGGGTGTTACGTAGCTGAAGACGATGCCGATTCCTTGGGAGTGTCTCCGTCTGATCTAAAAAAGCCATTCCCATTATAATGGGGGTTATGAGGAACTTGGAGACATAAAAAAACACGTGACCTGGACTGTAGGTTCTTTTGCAAAGGTACACGCAACCAATATTCGTCCAAGGGCTTTGACTACCTTTCCATTTGCTATCCGAAAGCCTTTTTGGTGTTCTGGGCTCGTGTCAATGTCCAAGTCAAGCTCTGACACTAGATCAGCTACTATGATGTTGTCTTCCGAGCCAGAGTCCGGACGAGAGTTCAACACCATGTTTTGTATTATCATAGGTAATTCCATTCTCATTCGTTTGGGGCCAAAGCCTTGACGCTCATTAGAAGGAGCCGCAATGTCAGGAATACCGTGACTTGGCTCAGGGGCAATGGGGAGATCAGTCCCAGGGATCATCGGGTACTCTAAGACCTTCTGGGCCAGATCCCTGTCTATGAATAAGAGAAGAGAATCTAGCCATGCATGCTGCCCACTTGAAAATGCTAGCCAAGTGAAAGTTGAGGGGTTTTTCCCAATCCTGCAAATCAGCCAGCCTCAGAACCGAAACATGAGGCAAAGGCGTAGGACAAGATGTGGGACTCAGTGGGCGCACGACAATCGAAATGTCGCTGAGGTTTAGATACCTGTTGATGATATCAAATCTGTGATTCGAGGAATTACCGACTTCCTTCAGCTTGTAGTTGGCTAGAGTAAAGATGCAGTAGCAAAGAAAGTGAGTGAACAAGAACTAATGAATTTAGTCGGTCTTCACCATAAGAACATCCCTGGAGATATCTTCACGCTTTCATGACCAGGAAATTCCTTGAAGAAGTCGAATATTTCAGCTCTGTCCACTGACCGTTGCATAGTGTACCAATGTTAGTCAAGGATTTTACAAGGTGCAATTATCTCGCGCTTGGATTAAACTATACGACGATGCCGCAAAGATCTAGATAATCCAATCAGTGCTATGCTCGTTGTAGGAGGAGTGAGCAAAAGGTCACGATTGGAAAAATAATCGTACTCGATACAAGACGCGATGCTCGTTGGATTGGAGAACCGTGACAGACAGACACCCTCGTAAATGGAAAGCTAACGCCAGAATGTACGCTTTGAATGCCATAAGCCATGGGGGGAGCAGTGAGAGTTGACGGGAACAGAGGGCGTGAGGATCTTCCAGCAAAGCGCGTTTCTCATAGTAGGGCCTCGCGTAAGCAAAGCTTCGTCCTTCACCACTTTCCAGATACTCCCGCACGATCAACTCAGCTAGCTCTGCGGCCACTGAGTTGAAAGAAGAGGAAACGAGGATTGGACGTTGATGGTCTTGAAAAGCTTTTCGACACCGAAGCAGACTATAAAAGTGCCTGGAACGAGCTCAGCCACCGCATCCTCGAACTCAACAAGCATGCACGACAGCCGGTCCCTTGGTAGATTTTTCACAATAGTTGAACTACTGATAAAAATAGGGGCTAACGTTAATAGCTTACGCCGTCAACGCTCTCTCTTCCTGATGCACGTCAAATCTTCAACTTGCGCCAGGTTAAAGACGTTCTCTGGGCTGGCATCAATGAACTACCAGTACCTGACTATCTATCAGACAATATCGACGGAATCTTGGCAGTCACCTCCGAAGACTATCTCACGAACGAAGCATTCTTCTGAATCATTATAGATCAGATTCTAATCTCTGCAGTATACGAAAAAAACCACACGCAGATCACACAGCAGTCAGCCTCATCACAGTCAGAAGATCATGCAGTCTTGAAACTGCAGCACGAGACGCAGTTTCAACGTCAGGTAACCTACGAGGGGAAGACCAGGCTGCTAAGCGGATATGCGGACTACAATCCTGCCACCAATCTAGTTATCATCGAAGTCAAGAAGATCAACTCCGTCGATACATGCCTTGGCTCGTTAACAGCATAGATGAGGGTAGTGCATGCCTATAGAAAGGACGAGCAAAAAGAAGACTCTGTCATCTACGGCGCGGCTTCTGATGATCTTTCATTCCGCTTCTGTCGGATCGACAATGAGAGCAATTGGAGTCAAAGCCGTCTAATGGAATGCGAGATGGAGGACAAGAGCAGGATATTCTCGGTGTTCAGATCGTTAATCAGGATAGCGGCATTGTCATCACCCTCCATCTTCCCCATCAAGAACCTCCAGCAGGGAGAGAAGGTCCTCGCGTCCTTTGGCAGCTCAGAGCGTACCCGTAAATCCATTATGGTCTCAGTGCGTCAGAAATCCTGGAGGAGGACGATGAAACAGAAATCGTAAGTTGACGAGATCTAGCGTGCGAAGGATGGGGCTGAGTGAGGGAATGATACCCTAAAAAATCAACGGTAGACTTCTGGTGAGGGGCTAAGTCTATTAGGCAGTAGGAGACCTCGGCACCTAGAGGCGAAATATTTCCATTCTCGTTGTCGATCTTGTCGCAATTCAACAGACGGTTCCGTGAGCTGAATGCTAAGGCATTCGGACAGTGATTGCCCACCAATTATCCTTCTCGTACCCGGAGTCTAAGACCACACCCCCAGCAGTAACAATGTCATGCTCAAGCTCTCCGCGGCGATAAAGGTGGTAGTAGCGATTGAAGGTTTTCTTTTCTGCATTTATATCATCCTCGGTTTTCTGTTTCATGACCCAGGGCACCATGACATCCTGTTCGTCTCCTTCACCCCAGCCTCTTCTGCTGTGTTTCTGTTCAAGAGCCCATACGTAGATCAGGGCTCTACCACCGGTCTGATGATCGACAGCATCGCTAGTCTTAGGTACAGTTGAGGGTCGAAGGGTTTCAAGTATTGCAGCAATAGCTTCTATACGCCTAGCCGGGGTGGAAAGGTGATGGATTACTGCGATGGAGATGGCGAAGTCGAAGAAAGAGGGAGGGTGGGGGAGGCATAGATTGTCTGCGACTAGGGCAGTGTGGGACTGATATCGAAGGGCGAACTTGACCAAGTTCTCCGAACTATTTACTACGTCAGTCTCTCGGGCGGCCTGTTCAAAGAAAAGCGAAGGCTCACCGGTCAGACGCAACGATGAAAATCTTGGGATTGACACCCAGGTACTTTCCATTACCACAACCCACATCTAAGCCAATAGACCCATCATGTAATTCGGTAAGGAAGCGCTCGACAATAGGCCATGGCTGTAGAAAGATAAGCATGTCGCTCTCAAAGACATTTGGAATTCGGTGTTTCAGTTGTAGACCTTGTACCGCGTTGAGGAGAAATGGGATGCTATTTGATCGTACACTTGGTGCACATGGATGCTTTCATACAGCTCACTATCCTTCAGATGGTCGACAGACTCCATGTGTTAGGGCAGGGGTACTCCCAGGGCCAGCGGCGCGGAGAGAATGGGACTCGCTTTGTCATTGTGTCAACATGGCCTCAGTGAAGATACAGCGACTGGTGTTGAATATCGAGAGGAAGAAGCGAGACCAGCATTGAATATCAATGGCATGCGCAGTGATTGTGTCTTCACAGTCTGTACTATGTAGGTACGATGTACCAGATGGAGTTGTATTCTATTCCTTGGCAGCGGCAGATCGGCAGCCGTGCATTGAAATAATCATGAGCGAGCTCTTAACTTCTCTGCTACAACATATTTTTATATTTATATTGGTCTACATACTCACTTTTGTCTGTATCTAATATCTAACAGTCCGAAGGTACCTTGTATATACCATTGGATTCTTCGGACTAAGGGCAGTCTGTCATCAGCAACATACGACCAGAGCCGTTCAAATGTCTAGGGCACTTGGAATTCCAAAAGTTCTTAATCTCTTGCTACAGGGACCCCTTTACATATTGATCTATAGTATACTGTCACCTTTTGAACACCTATATTTCTATCTCGGTTGAAATACGCGTTTGCCGATCTTGCTATTGTGTTGATGCGGGAAACTGTCTTCCTATTCACATTCTCATTCATCAAAGAAGCTATTTTTGAATTGCCGCCACGAAAAACATCATCCCTTTGTTGCACTTATTGAGACTATTGAGCAAACAATGGCGGTTAAATATAGAAGCCCGCTGGGCCCTGGAAGCCTAGAGGGAGGTTCTTATAAACCTCTTTCCATACTTCCATCCCCTTCTTCTTGTTCCCCGGAACACGCTTTGCAGAAACTCCTGGAAAATCCAATTAGATTTGTGCTGGCCACATCTCTTACGTTTGAAGACGAAGCAAGCATGGCTCCAATCTTGAGACCCCGGAAACACTTGAATGAAAGTCCCGCCCAGCAGGCGAATCGGATGAATGTAAGCGGCCCCGCCGTGTCATTTCCAGCACGATACTGACAGCACAACTAGGTCCAGAATATCTCGTCGCGTTGGGGAACACAACAAGACCGGCCGCATCCATCTCGGGGTTTTTCCAATTGGTCAGGGTCCATTTGCTACCTTAGCAGCGTACTACAGGCTCTACTTCATATTCCGAAATTTGTAAACTGGCTTGAGTTTGAGCACAAGATCTGTACAGCCGTTCCGGCAAGACGTGGGATTTGCGTTGCGTGTACGCTAAGAGCGCTATCCGCATCATACTGGGATTCACACAGTAATCAAGATAACGTCGAAAAAGCAGTTAAGAAGGTTTTCCAGATATTGGGCATCGGTAAGCCCTGATCAAGTTCTTTCCGACCTGAATTCAAGATACATGTTATATGGACTGACATTCCTCTGAAGCTGGCTGGCCCGATGACGGAGAACAAGATGCTCATGAACTATACCTGCGTCTTATCGATGTTCTTCAAGCTGAACTGCCAAGGTTGGTAAAGTTGCTCGCTTGATTCGATTTTCCATATATCCTAACAACTAAGTTAGTGCCGCCGCTGTTATTAGGGCTCTCTTCGAAACCACTCAATCTGATACCTTGATCTGTCCCGCCTGCAACAACCAATCACCGACCCTCGCTACCAATCCCTCAATTGGCGTTGCCTTCGAAAACGCCGCTCCTTTGGTCGAACTCCTTCGAAGCGAGGGCATGTTTGGAAATGCTTTTAACCCTAGTAGTCCATGCAACGCCTGCACGGTGAAACCTGGTCGACAAGTTCGGAAACGAATTATCACATCGCCTGAGATCTTAGTCATGCAGATCCGTCGCTTCTCCTATGACAAGAGTTACAATGGGCGAGTTGTACATGATCACATACCCTTCACCGAACGTCTTGACCTCTCGGCATTCATTGACGGCCCATCGACTTTGAAGTACCGTCTCGTAGCTGTGGTGAATCACAGGGGTTCTTTAGGATCCGGCCACTACATGACGGTAGCCAGGGGCCCCAGTGGGCATTGGGAAGAAATGAACGATTCCAACGTCAAGACCGTACGTCTCAAAGATGCCTTGAGGCCGAAAACGCCCTTTTCTCCATATCTGCTATTCTATGAGAGATTAGGAGATGGGGTAGTAGAAGCGCCCACCAGAGCATATGACCCAGCGTTCTGGGATGAAGAGGACAGGAAACGAGATTTGGCGACAATCAGAAGGACAAAGAAAAAGAGTATTATCCACGGTGTTTCACAGAAACCGCAGTTCGTTCGTAAGCCCCGAAAGGGTCGTCGCTAAAGAAACTGCAAGTTCAGACACAAATTTGATGTTTTGTAAGGCGCAGGAAGCGTTAATGATACACCCGAACCGTGGATGTACCCATCCATGGATAAAATCCTTAAATCCATGGATCAAACGATAATTCATGGATCGATTACACCATGCTCCCCATCCATGGATAGGGTGCGAATAAAGACCTTCATTCACGGATCAAATGTTTAATTGATGGATCAGGTTTATATAAATCATGAAGCAACTCTCGAAGTTACTATGATTTTTAACCGAATGACAATCTCACTGTCGTCTTCTGACTCTACACGCGTCATAATCGCATGACGAGATCAACTTCAAATCTTCATTATCAGTCTGAAATGAAGAAAGTCGAGGACAAGGACAAGAGGACACAGCGCAATGTCATAACTGTTAAAGATTTAAGCTCTATGTACGATCAAACATCCCTGAAAGTAACATTTGATCCATGGACGAAGGCCTAAATTTGCACCTTATCCCTGGATGGGTTGTAACGTGAATCTCATGTCGTTGGACCACTAGAAGACTAGAACAATAGATGTTGATACTATTGATAGGAATGGAGATCTTGTCAGGGAAAGAAGGAAACAATACCCATCGCCATTAACAATGGTTTCCCAGAAACGGTTTTCGTCCGTCATGAACAACGGGTTCGGGGCCAATTAGCAACTTCTTTTCTAAATGTAATCTTACACCTCATTAGCTGCTATCTCATAAATCTCACAACCACGTTCTCCTTACCACAAGCATTCGTAACTCTTATAACGATCTCCTTCCTCTTATCAGGGCATCCCACCTGATGCACCAATTGCACCAAATGACTCCCCTCCCTAACGGTGTTCCACCTTCAATATCTTGAAACCTCCTCCCCCCCCCCGGCCATTCCTGTCCTACCACACCCCCACGTATCCATCTCACCCCACCCATCCATCCTCTAACCCCACCCCCATCCGCGCGTACCTCCTTTCCTCCACCGCTGCATTAGCACTCGAGAGTCCTTTCGCATCGACAACGCACACTCTTCCCAGCTGTCCTGAAATCCCCAAATCCCTCGGCCATCCCACGTCTCTGCGACCAATTACCCCCCCCAACATTCTAGCCACCAAGAACCCACCTCTATCCCTGCAAGTCCCTTCAATCCGTGCATGTCCTGTAAACCAAATAGCAGTATAAGCCAACATGTGTGGAAAAAAAGTTTCACTGGTGGGAGATAGATAAGGGGTTGGTTGGGGAGAGGAGACAAGGAGGGAGGTGGATTGAAAAGGCAAAGGGATTTGGTGATTTGAGACCTGCTTTTTACATCGCACGTCTTACCTATCTGCGCAATCGGTTACTTTTTTTATCGATATAGTTTCATGTGTTTCCTATCTTGGATTCGTCGGAAGTAGTAATGTGAATGAAAGGGGGGGGGTTGTGCAAGTTTTTGGCCTTGATCAAACACGCCTTTTACACGCCTCCTCCTCCTCCTCCCCTCAACCCCCCCAATAAATCTCCTAGGTTTCTATTCCTTGTCTCGTGAGGTGTTATCATTTTTTACTGAGTAGATTTGAACACGGAATAGTAAGGGGATATGTCTCTACTATAGAAACTGTTAATACAACAGGAGAGGTGAGTGAAACGAAAGGAGAGGGAGGCCGATATGAGGTTCGTTTATACAAGAATGAGATGCCAGAACTATATCATGATATCCCCCAATTATCCAAAACCACAAAATCACCAGACAAACCCCCTTTCACCCCCATCTCTACATGCCATTCCCCTTCCCTTTCCCTTTCCTCCCGGGAGGTCTTGGGGGCGCAACTTCTCAGCGCACATTACGGGTAGCGTCACTTTCGGGATCTACTTTCATTTAGGTATATGTAGCTTGCTAACAAATACATGTAGATCCCTCACCGTAAGCTCTTTATCACACCGCTCATTCAGTATGACTTTCGAGCTTCGCCCCAAACAACCTACGCTCTATCTACCTAGCTAGCTACCTAGCTACCTAGTTACCTGGCTACCTAATTTATCTACATACACGTCGCCGTCGACCTCATCGTCATGCCTACCGTCTGGCAATCTCACCCTCATCTGAATTCTAGCCTCATATTCATCATTCAGCGAGCAATCGATAGAATACTCTCAGCTCATCTGAAACCTTCTGCTGACGACTGAACAAATCTTCTATAGCGTCGAGCAACTGACAGACTAGATACTACGATGACTTCATGAATTCAGATGATGCAAATTCAAAGAAATGTCACGATGTTGATAATAATAGATTTCTTCATGCAGCAGTCAGTTTGCAGAAGCTGCATCAACCCAGAATTCCCACTTCAATCCCTTACTCTCACCCTCCTCACAAGGACCTTTTTAGAAGTCTGATCATAGTATGAAATAGCTCCTTTATTTTCTCAGCTTTTTGTTTGGTGGGATTTCGGGGGTAGCGCATGTCATTAAAAATCAAGATGCAAAGATGTGAAATATCTTACAATCTTATGCTTAAGAGACTCAAATCTCAATTACTGACACCATGTATTCTAACGAGATAGTAGCAGGATTGGTAGAACAGAGAGCAGATGACGTTCAAGCACTGTGGTTTCAATACTGGAGGCGAAAGGTGAGTGAATTATCGAGACCAAAGCTGCTGCTGCTATTCCTACGTCGAGGTTCGAAAGCAAATACCTCCCGCCCCTTACTCGCTGGAATAAAAGAAACTTTTAGCACCAAGCATTGACGATTGTACCTGTGCTAATGTCATTATTCACGAAGATAGCACCTGAAGCATCGAAATTTCCTGATCAAGCCAAGGGACGTTTACGCCCCTTCACTCCAATCACACGGTCTCAATCTCAACACCATCTCTCTCATTCCCGTCCCCTTTCCCTACCATCGCTATCCCCCGTTTCCCATCCCCACCCCTTTCTCCCTCCGTTTCCCCTCCCCCTCATCCAGCAATTCCGCCTCAAGCAACAGCACTCTCATCAGCGCTAGGCTCAGCGGAGACCTCGCATCCTTGGGCGAAGAAGATACGTGCGGGATTGGTTTTGGAGTTGTTGGAGATGGAGTAGAAGTTTCCTGTAAGGTCAAGCGAAGGGGTGTGTCAGTTTTGTGGTTTAGTAGAGAAGAAAAGGAGGCGAGTCGGAAGTCGGAGAGGGTGGTGTGGGGGAGTGGGAGGGTTGTTTCGTAGTTCAGAGTTTAAGTGTGGCAGAAGACAGAATCGACAGGTCAATGATAGGGCATAGACGTAGCGCACTGAAAGATGACGACTCGAGTAAAGAAACACACAGACTTACCCCTCGGAACCTGCCACATCCCCCCCTTTCCGATACTAAAATTCTGCATTGGCGATCCCAAATCCACCGTGACCCTACCATAAAACACAAAAAATACCATTTGCATTTTCCTCGAATTCTTGACTCTCTTGACGCCTCCAGGCGGTAGATCGACTATACCGGAGCCGAAAAAGGGGAGAGTCAACGTCTTTGCGAAACGGAAATCTGCACCGTTGATGTCGCGCATTTCTATTGCTTCGGAGGCGTAGGCGACGTCTGAGAAATATTAATTAGGTGGATTGGGAATTCTGGGAAGGAAAACGTACCAGCTTCTTCCATTCTTTCTTCGTCTCCTCTACCGGTTGTAGGATCCCATTGCATTACTTGTGCCCTAACAATACCTGTTTCTGTCTCCCAAGGTTCTCGCTCTTCATCATCCTCTTCCAGATCTTCAAGTTGCCGCCTTTGTGGATGCCCGGGCCGTCTATAAGCTGGCCGTTTTGGTCTTGGCACAACCACCTCTTCAGTCCTTATAATCTCCTTGATGGCAGGCAATGTTAATTCTTTTCCTTCTATATGGCCTTCACCATATACGAATCTTTCGCCACGCCAGAATGCCAAGGGTTTTACAGAGTGCCGTCCAAACCGTGTTGTACGAGAACCTTCATCATCCGCTGGTGTCTCGCTACGTAGAATTTGTAGACTTCGTGGTTGAGGTCGCCCGTCACGCTGAGGCGGTGGTGGCATAGGCTTCACTGGTGGTTGTTTCTCTTTAGTCCGCGGAGCAGCCTTCATCTTGGCGTTCGGGTCTCGCATAGAGGGAGCGGGCTTTGCGGCTTTTGGCTTTTTAACAGGAGTAGCTTGCTCCATTACTCGTGATGATTCTGGCTGACCCTGAGCCTCTTCGTCTTGATACACTTCAGTCTTGGCCTTTTTTGGTGGTCGGCCTTTTCGCCGGACTGGTTTCTCTGGAGCAACAGAGAGCTGAGATTCATCAATGTCAAGTTTCTCCACTTTTGAAGGGCCGCCCCTTCGTTTCTTGGATTTTGCAACAGGCTCTGGCGCGGGCTCAGGCTCAGGCTCAATGGAAGCGCTTTGGTCTTGCTCCTGCTCTTCCGCAAAGTGGTCATTTTCTGCTGCTTCCTGGTCGTCATCTGCTTGCGTCATCTGAAGAGAGTCGTCTTCAATGCCTGGTGGAGCTGTATCGTCATACATTTGGCCATCTGTTGTCTCTGCCCCGTTTATAACACTGAAGATCTCATCCTCTTCGTCATCCTCTAAGCTTAAATCGAACGGCCTCTTCCTTCTGTTTTTCGCAGAGCCCAAGCTTACTCTTTTCAACCCACCTTTCAGCGGTGATCTCTCCACACTCGGCTGTAGATTATTCGAACCAAAGAGCATTTTCCTGTTAGGTGGATGAGATGCAGCACGAGTTGGAGTTTCGTTGTTCATGGGTTTAGAAGGCGACGACATTGGCCCTAATGATCTTCGTGGGGCTGAATTGAGATGGGTCTTTATGGGTGAACGAGAGCGCGGAGGGGGAAGGGCTCTCCTGATGTTTCGGTGTCCATTTAAGACTTCGGTAGGTTCTGGTATAGTACCTGCAGTAGTAAAAATTGCGTTAGCGATTGATTCTTTCACGGAATAAGTCGTTGCCAGCTCTCAGGCTTCATTACTTTCTCCAAAATCCATGGTCTCATCCATTGTGACTGTAGAATCATGCGGTATGCCATTTCTCTTAAAGGGAGACTTTTCCGGAGATGAGAATATGCCATCGATTGGTTCTAAGCCAAATTCGTCCCGTATTCCAGTATCCTTCAGTATAGCCCCAGTTTTCCTGTACATTGTCAGCAAAGAACTACAGGCCTAATCTAATGATTTTAAGATGTTTGCTGCAATCAAGTCAGTACTCACCTTCCCACTTTTCCAACGTTCGAGAAATCCCCTTCCTTCTTCTTCACGCGGGGCGTTCTCGAAGACGCCATGTGTACAATCGTAGAGGCGCGATGGGGGCTTTGAATCCAGGAGAGTGGATCTCAGTATAACAAAGTGAGAGATGCCAACACTGTCCCTGGGCTTCTGGGATACTTACTGGTGTTGGCCACTGTTTCCAAATATTGTCGCGTCGATGTTGTGATGCGACTTGCGGGACTGATGGACAAAAACAAGGGAACCAAAAAGGGCTAAAGCGTAACATTGACGCTAGGAGTTTGATACCTTGGCAAAACAGCAACGCGCCAAAGGCGCGTCTCCCTAAAAAACGTTCCTGAGTAACTTGCATCTATTGAACATAGCCCTACCACCACCACCACCAGATGACCTATGTTGGCCCTCACCCATTGCACAACCACCATGAGGCATCCTCCCTCATTCTGCTCTTTGTATTAAAGTTGTGATCCTCCACGAGTAGGTACACTATCTTTGGCTTACCATTGCCGTCTATTGTACTACAGTTCAAGTATGGATGGAATTGATTCCCAAGAGATTGCCCATGAAACTCCTGCTGAAGATGTTTTCATTGCGCCCTCAATCTACAAACAGGAAATGTTCGCCGGAACATCCTATACCCATCATACCGCTGTGCCTGAAGAGATTGCAAAAGACCTATCTACAGAATGTGTATTAGGCGTCGACGAGGCCGGGAGAGGCCCTGTACTAGGTTTGTAATTTTGTCTCGGATATTCATTGGAAAGAACGCTAATCAACCGCCAGGCCCAATGGTATACGGCCTACTCTACCTACCTCTATCGCTTCACCGATCTCTACTTGCAGAAACGCACCACTTCGACGACTCCAAAGTCCTAACCCCCGCAGTCCGCTCATCCCTTATGCAAAAGCTCTGCACGTCTGGCACAGACCTGTATCAAAACTGCGGCTGGGCAACCCGCGTAATGTCAGCTCGAGACATTTCCTCCGGCATGCTCAAGCCAGCTGGGACGTACAATCTGAACGCTCAAGCCATGGACGCTACCATTGATCTAGTCAAGGATGTCTTCGCAAAAGGCATAAACGTCAAGGAGATCTATATTGATACTATAGGCAGCCCCTCGGTCTATCAGAAGAGATTAGAACGTATCTTCCCCACAACCCACATCACCGTCGCTAAAAAGGCCGACTCCCTCTATCCTTGCGTTTCAGCGGCATCTGTCTGTGCCAAAGTCACACGAGATGCTGCGCTAGAAGTTTGCTATCAGTCCTACATTGCATCCCCCACTCAAATCGAGGAACAACCCAAAGTTTCCGCGCGAGGCTGGGGCTCTGGGTATCCTTCTGATGCAAAGTGTACTACTTGGCTGAAAGGGCATATGAACCCTGTGTTTGGCTGGGGCAATGAGTGCCGGTTTAGCTGGAGTACCGCGAGAGATCTGCTTGAGGCCAAGGGGAGTAGCATTAAGGTCGATTGGCCGATGCTGGATGATGATGAGCAGGGGATGAGGGTAACGGACTTTTTCTCAAGCGCACCGAATGGTGGTGACAATAAGGAGACAAGCGAGCTCGCGAGTTGGTTTGGGAGACCAGCTGCTGAGGGCGTTCTTTAGAGAGGGAGCCCCCACCAACTTTCAACACCTGTTGCGGAGGGATTTGGCGCCTTCTTCATCCACCCAAGGTCGCCGGGAAGTCATGGCGGTGCTGATATGTCAGAGGCGAAAATCGCCTACAGCGCCAATGTCATGCGAAACATATTCAACTCTACAGTTGAAAATATCCGAAGCCGACTTAATGACCGAGATTCTAACTTCTCCCTATACTAGCGAGTCTCTCAGAAGCATCAACAGCTCTCCAGGTTAGAGAGATTTTCCCGAACAGAGTACAGAGAGCTAGTTCGTGATGAAGTACGCAGAACAAATATGTGCCGCTAGACATGCTCCATCATTCCTGGGGTAATATCATGGTTGGAATTGATTCGCATCGTTGGAGGATCTTGATGGACTCGAGAGCACTACGCATGGTATATGAGGGTTGAGATGGTTGTATATGTGAGCGTTGGAAGACGATGGAAGATTCAGTGTCGGATCGTCTGCGTAGTAATAAAATAGCAGGCTTTGTATCTGTGAAAGTGTAACTTAGAAATGGTTGCCTTTGATTAATTGTACTTATCAACAATTATGCTATTATCTTTCGAGCGGTCAGCATCTATATTTAATAGGTATTGATGGGGCTTGTCAAACGCCAAGTTTATTATTCTCGTCTAAATAATCTATTGTCTTACCGCGAATATCCAACATCCGTGGAAAGCATCTTACTGTCTCCCAGCGACAAAGTAAATTACTCGAATTTAGGGTAAAATGTTGATATGCAGAGCCTCAGAGGTGATACCGTGGAGTTTTGGTGACGAAGAAGTCCCTCGCTTACTCGGTAGCGTCTCCTTCGATTCTTTCAGGTTGACAAGGACAAACTGTAGCACGACATCGGGTACCTGCAGAAAACAATGGCGCATTATCTGCGACGGAGTCAAGATCTAAACAGGTAGCAAAAGTATCGCTGGGTACTCGACAATGGTGAAAGCATCGTGGTCAGCAAATAACAATGGCAATAGTGGTAATGCGTGGGCAGCATCCTTTAAATCTTTTACCCCCTGTCCATCTAACTATGTGGCATGCGGCGCAGTGCAGCGCCTGCAGCTCCATGTTAGAGGTTGTCGACCTTGCCAGGAGGCGCTGGAAGCTGGGCGCTGGAGAATGATCTTTGGCAGTTCTCGTTGTGCTATTTCTACTGTAATACTGAGTTTCGACACTCCAGAGTGTGCGAGATATGTGAGTTGAAGCGGAAGGATGCCTCCAGACACTTTGACTTCTCCACCCGAGCTATGTAGTTGAGCCAATGCTACAGCCTGATGATAAGGATTCAGGAGTGCGGGACCAGAAACAGGATCAGTTGAAATGGCCAACATCTCCAACATACATACGTGCCCTAAGCGATTCGTGGACAATACTTGATCACCTTTCGACCTCACACTTGCCATTCTAGCGATTTCTTTCTTTCTTCTTGGGATACTTGCCCGGTTGGCAGATGGCAAGTCTGTCGAATCAGTACCCTACACTGAAGGACTGCTTTCTGCATCGCGCTTTGTAAGTACCTTAACAACAGGCGTTTTTCGAACATGAAACTTCTTCAGACAAGTTGATATAGCAAGGCCTAACTAACTTACTTAGAGATCTATCATCTTCCTCATACTCTTTGCTTTGACTGCTGGGCGCTTAATGAAAGCTATTGCAGCATGGGCGATTGAAAGAGACGCTGAGATTGTCACGCTCGAGCAACTTCTCGACAGTCGAGTCATGGATTCTACATTCGTTATTCTGCTGAGGCTGAAGTCGTTTAATCTTTCCAAGCTTTTGCTGATTCTACTCTGAATGTTGTCGTCATTTGAAGGTCAAGCGAGTCTTCGAATTCCAAGTCTTCGCTCTTTGCCGTCTATCTCGTCTATGCCGGTAGCTTACGTCGATTACGACTTCAAGAATAATGTTTACACTCCTGCTGACTGATGGTTCTCATCCATCGATTCGGTTAGAGCGATCTACTGTACGACGCTGATTGATCCCGAGAACATCAAACAGTCTCCTCGAGACCAAGCAGCCCAAGTCAAAGACAGGGGGTTATCTAAGGATAACGACGTCCACTCTGCCATTTTCATCCTCGATTAATATTGAGCATCTTATTTGACTCATACACCTTATAACAATCGATTTCTAGGACTGATATATCGATGTGCAGACAGGAATGTGTTGGGTCAAATTAGGCTGTACGCAGCCACAGAGACATCGGTCAGGTAACTCGGAAAAGATTCGCGACATTGAAACATATGCGATTACGACTTTACTGTATTACAGTATCATCCAGCAAAAGGTCTGGCCACTATGGAATGCGAAAGGCTAACAATCAGGTCGTCGACCATTGAACACATCCAGATGGTTGTCAGTCAACGATGCTACTTATTCGTCACAGATTGATCTTCCACTCGGTCCTCTAGTTATAACCAGCACAAATCTTCCTTTCGGCATCCATACACACTACATGGCCCTTCGCTGTGATGATCTCAGTTTCCGAGACGTCAACAAAACCATGACTGTCCCCGCAGGAACGGTAAATGGTAAGCAAACAAGCAATTCTTCCAAATCGCGACCCCTAACAACAGAATCTCCTACGAGCAACGGCCTCGCACCGCAAACAACCCTCTTTCACACGCACTAAAAAAAGAACCTCACACAAACACCTGCTCGCTGCTCAGACCCAACCACCACCACCACCACCACCACCACCACCACTCCCAAACAAACAAAGAAACAAACAAACAAACCCCGCTACTACCAACTATCATCAATAATATAAAACGAAGATTTTCTGCCCCCGGGAAAGTGAACGCGCATAGTCACGACCTCCCTATAACAAACCCATTTAAAAAAAAATTTGTTTGTTTCCGTTCAAAGACGCGTCGGTGGTGGGTTTGGAATGGGCGTGTGGGGTGTGTGTGGGGGTTGGTGGTTTTTGGGAGGAAGTAGGGTGGGGGGGGGGGGTTGGTAGTTGGGTGGTTTTTGTGGGGGTAGTAGGGAGGAGGGAAGGGGTTTGAGGTGGTGGAGTGGAGTGGGATGTGGTTGCAATTGAGGGGCTTGGTTGGTGATTGGAAGGGCGAAGTGATAGAAGGGTACTTCTACTAAAGGAAAACGTATATGTAAAACCGACGACGAAATTGCTGGAAATATAGGACTGATACCCCCCGAAACAACCCCCCACCGCCTACATGGACGCCGTGGCGAAATAGTACTCATCCCACAAAAACGCATAATCCTCCACCACCGCCCCGACCATATCCAGCCCCCACCGGCCCCTCATCCGATCCGCCACGCTCGAAACCCACCCCCTCGTCACATCTTCATAAAACACCCCCCGCATCGCCCACCACCCGGCCCCCCACCGCCGCCGCGCCATCTCCTCCCGCTCTAAGCTCGTCACCGCCCACGGCTGGCGTTGCATCTCCCGCTTCTGCAGCTGTCGCGCGCCGACTTCGATTGCCAGCCCTAGCGCCCAAGGTTTCCAATCCCGCTTGTTGTGTTGGAAGCGCTGCAGGGCGAGGGCGTAGATGACGGGGCGCAGGATGTAGAGGTATTCCGCGAGCTGGGCGCGCGGGGTTGCGAGGCGCCGGAGGAGGGAGGCGGGGGGTTTGATGTCGGAAGCGCTGAGGACGCGGGTGTTGAGGAAGGCGGGGATGGAGTTTGTGGGGGGGAGGGGGGGGAGGGGGGAGCCGGTCCGCGGCATCTTCCACTCTTTGTCTGGCGAGTCTGGAGCCTCGTCGTTCTCGTCGGGGGGGAGGGGTCCGCGCTCTGGTAATGCGGGGGTGACGAGCATTCGCATGCCTGTTACGCGCAGCATCACGATCCGGCAGATTGCTTTTAGGCATTCTAGCATCACGACGAGCCGCCAGCGCAGTTTCTCGCCGCCGCGCCGCTTGGCGAACATTTCGCATAGCAGCTCGGTGTACTGGACTGTTTGAAGCAGCAGGGCGGAGCGGGCGTAGGGGCGGGAGGTGCTGGTATAGTGGGAGGTGTAGCGCGTGTGTGGGGATGGGAAGGGTGTGGGCTGGCGGAGGAGGGAGGTGTGGTAGAGGGAGAGGAGTTGGATGGTGGTGTGAACTGAAAAATTGGTTAGTTGGAGGGAAACGTGAGGAGGGAGGGGACGTACGGGATTCGGAGGCGAGTTCTGATTCGCGGAAACGGCCTGGTTGGGGGTCAGCTGTGAATGCTTGAGTGGTTCCAGTTGCGAGAGGAAACCAAATCGACTGGCCTAGGGAAGCAACGAGACTAACCGGGTATTATGTACGTCAAAGACCGGAGAGCGGATTCTATCTGGGAGACTTGGCTCGCGTTCTTGGTGACGAAGTCTTCATAGGATCTCAGCCATGTCGGAGGGATTGAGATGACAGAGGGCATTTGCGATCGAGCTTGTTTATAGATATTCTGCATTGCGTTCGTAGAGCGCCCAACAGCCATGGTGGCAGCTTCTAAGCAATTGGAGAGAGTTGGAATGAATAGAGTTGAGGGCGTGCCGATTTCATCTGCAGTGGAGGTTGTCGCGAACGCGATGCCGAGGCTCAATTTATAGCCCTAGAACTACCGACGTGGTACGGTATTCCGCAGTAACATCAACCCCTTTCATGCATGATTGCAAGAAACACGAAGTATCTAATTCCTAATGCAATTTTTTCTGTCTAAAGTATAGACATATCTATACATATAATCTTAACACTTGCAATATCTTTTTGTCTTCGCACTGTTTTAAGGGGCCCCAACTTTTCGTTGGTCATCAGCCCAAACCCTGAGCATTTAAGCATCGTTACAGCCCCCCTTTCCCCATGATTGTCCCATATCCTTTTCATTCCACTTACTCTACACTTGCAAACCGTTTCCAAGTCTCATCCTCTCTGAAAGCTTCATCGCCGTTTCCTCCAGCGTCAATGAAACTTCCCAGTCCTCATTTCTCAACGGGGGGGAAACGATGGCAATACCATTCATATACCCAAACCTAATGACCTCGCAATCGCCAAACCTGTCCCCCCATTTCAGTGCCGCATAGTCAAACTTCGTCCACGACATCAGGAACAGTCCCGACGTCTTGATGTTCTCCAGACAATCGATGAACACCTGCCCAACATCCGGCACCTGCTTCAGGAGCGCGATAAAATCCTTCAGGTACGTATCATCTACGCTTTTAACGCCTGCGCGGATCTGGAAAGCCGCTGCCCCGAGGTGTTCGGGTGCAACGAGGGTTTGAACAGACTCGCCAATCTTGAAGCAGACGGCCAAATTACCCAGGAAGTCGGCGGGTAGTGGCAGAAAAAGCTGCGTGCGGCCATCGATCGGCATGCCAAAAGTCGGGGTGTCGGATGGTGCGATCGCACCAACCTTCAAGCGGGCGGCCATGACGGTCCGCCAGATGAGGGCGCAGACGGCATCGTGGGTTGAGATGTAGGGTTCGGTGGTGGACATGGAGGGTTTTTGGCTGGTGGCGAGGGCTTTGAGGTCCGCGAGCGCAGATCTGCGGATCAAGAAGGTGGCACTTGCCAGGGGTTTGCCGTCGGGCATAGCCCCTCAAGGGTTCGGGGAGGGTTCGGGGAGGACACTGTAGGAGGAGAGAGTGGCCATATCGGCCCTGGGGACGCCGTGGAAGAGGCGGGAACGGTCGAATTGCTGAGGGGAAAAGGAGAGTTTGAGGTTCGAGGAGGTGGTGGGGGGCGTGGTCTTGCGTTGACCGATCGCCCGGCATTGATTTGCCAGCATTCCGGTAACGCGGAACTGGCCCACGCCGTCGCCGATGCTGTGGTAGATGCAGATGACAAGGAAGAGCCCGGATTTGATGAAGTATGCCTGCACACTGAAGATTTCCAGTGGACGCATGGCTGGGTGGTCCCAGGCCGGTGTGGGGCAGAGATCTTCGGGCAGCAATTTCTCCTGGCTGGACTGGCTCTTTCGCAGTTCCTCAATTTCATACGTTGCCGAAAGATCTCTGACTCTCAGGTGGGCTTCGCGTTTGTCATGGTATCGGAGACCGCCTTACTTTTCGCCATTCCGCGGTTGTGGAGGCTGCGTACAGCTGCCGGCTAGGTCGGGTAACTGGTTGACCGTCGCTTGCATGCCCTCCCGGAGGATCGACACAATCTCTTCATTGTTGCTCCCTTGTGGAAGGGAGAAGACTAGGATTCTACGTGACCAGTTGTACACTGCCGCTTGATCTAGGGGCGACAGCTGTGTGTTGAACGATGGACTTGTGAAATTATAATGTGCGTTCGTTTCTACAAAACCTGTATTCTCAGGGCTTGAGAACGACGGGGCGTTAAGAGGGGGATGACAAGCAACAGACAGAGAGATTCACCAATAGAAGAATAAATAATAATACTCATCAGAGTCCAGCGTTCATAGTCCCGCGGCACAGCGTCATCGCGAGATACTGTCGACTGCCGGGTTAGCTTCGCCCCTGGTGGGGACATACATAGCTGGGGCACAGGTTCTGTTGGACGTTTCGGGATCCTCACCTCAAAGCCGAGGATACAAGAAATCAAGGTAAAGTCATCAATCATCTTTGTCCGCCTTCGAAGCACGTGTACCGCAGTACATAACAGTCCCTTAGTGAGCCATCAGTGCTCGACATAAGAACATTTCTTACTGTAGAGGGATAGCGTATTACTACCCTATGTAGCACATGTCTCAAAGGGGAAACATAATCGTCTTTTTGTATTCCATTGCGTCGATAGGAGTATGTAGTGTGTTGATTCATCATTCATCGGCTTTGAGGGTTGAAAAACCTGTTACCCCAAGGTCGGTCGGTACCTTGGAGCGAGCAGCTACTGGACATAGCCAAGGTACCTCACCTAGGCATCGTAGGTACCCCCGTGGAAAAGACATGGATTTCTACTGGCCGCTGGCGCAATACATAGCAAGAACATGCTCGAGAGTACTCTGCCTTCGGTAAGTAGGTAAGGTATCATCGAGGTATCACGCTAACTCCTCCTCATCTATCGTGACGTGACGTACCTTACTGTACCTTACTGTACCTTACCTTAGGCCGTTCCCGTGCCTCCCCCTCCCGTGCCTTAATGTACGAGGCCCCGGTCAAAATTCTCCCGCACCCTTCGCAACACACCAAAATTGCATTGACTTGTAAAAATCATAACGGTTTCGAATGTTCTCTGAAAATTACAAAATTCACACCTATGATTGAGCAACTTCTTGATCGCATCATAAACTAGTTTTTGTCGAAAATAAAAATCTGTAGCGTTTGCTGTTGCGCAGGAAATCCATCGACTTTCGAGTTTTTAATGTTCGCTTACTAAGGGGTGCGGGAGAATTTTGAGAGGGGCCTCGTACTCTCTGCATCCACAAAGTATGACCTACCGACATACACAATACAATATGTACCTACGCAATTCACACAACCTGCAGGCTTTTGCTTGAGGCTGAAAGTACCTCCCTGCCTTAGGCTGCAGCATGTCTGCCGCTTCGCAATTGTTATTATTCCCAGCCTTGGGAATCCCAGCTGAGAGGTAGTACTCGTACATACATCCATACCGTCCGTACCGTAGGCGACCAAGCAAAGGAACTGGAAACATCATCCCATAATCCTGTACGATTATTAAAGCTTCCGTCCGTCGCTCCAGTTCATGCCATATCATCCTTGTCGGTGATGGAACTTTCCCCTTGCGACAGTAATTGTAACATCACGGAAGATACCTCCCTCCCCTTTTTATCTTTTCTTCTCCCGATTAGCTCCCACTCTACCTAGAACATGCTAGAGGTAATGCATTAATGTGATTGATTTCGCTGCTCGTGATCTTAGTCTTGGTAGGTGAAGATGATACACCAATACACCAATATACCAATACATCAATACATCAATACACAATGACAAAATGACAAAATGACAAACAAACGTAGCTTTGAGCGTCGCATAAGGTAACTGTGGTACTTTCTTCGTACTTTCGAGATCGTCAGAATCTGCGTCGTCTAAAAAGTTTCACTAATTAGCAACGCAGTTGCTTCTATCGACTGATTTTGACACCACATCACTAGCTTGCGTTAACCTTAATTCTTTTCTTTGTAAAATGATTGACTCTTTTATTGAAGAGCTAAATCTATTACAGTTAATCATTCAAAGCTAAACCTATTACAGTTAATCATGAAAAGTTAAATCTATTACAGTTAATCATGAAATCTTGAATGTTCGACTTTTCTATTCAACTTCATCTTTACACTGCTTCACTTCATTCTTCATCGCTAACAGCGTGCTTTCACCTTCTGCTACATGTTTTTTATATCTTTTAACAGCTATATAAAATATGTCTTTTATATCTTCTAACAGCTATATAAATAAGAAACATCAAAGCAATGCTTGAAAGACTGCTGCTGTCGTCACACATCACAAACAGCTTGCATTTCAGATTCATTGAAACTCTTCTGCTCAATCTTTTTCTTCTGCTCATTTCTCTACTTTGACAATGATGTTGCAAGAATGCAATTTCAATATGAATGTAACTTTAAAGCGAAGAAGAGAACATTCTATCAGAGAAGAGACACAGTCGATGTCATTCATCAAGCAAAGAAAAATCACTCAGCAGATGAAGTTTGCAAGACAGAATCTTGAAAATTACTTTGATATATACAAATTGCAGAATCAATGAAAAGAAATCAAACAGCAACATCAATGATATTGCAAAACAGCAACATGTTTGAATTGCAATTCATTCAATTCTCTGCTCATCACTTCAAAAAAACTTCGCTTAATTTCAATTTAATCATTGATTTTGTGTTTTTATGATCTGTGTATCAATTGCAATGTGTCAAAAGTATTGAGTGACTTTCTCTTCAAAGATTTGATTGATTCACTCATCTTATGTATTTATTGCATTGACAAATTGAATCTTTCTGAAAATAAGATGCATTGATGCTTGAATGATAATCACAATATTCTTCATTTAATCTTTCAACACGTTAATAATCTTGAATCAAGTTGATGTATCATCTGTAAACTTGTATCTTCTGATTCAACATTATTTACTCATGTCACATTGAATCAATCTTTTGATGCTTCAATCATGTTTGAGAATGATTAAAATCTCATTCATGAGTTTTACAATACTTTTGAGAACTTTGAATAAGATGATTGCAACATTTACAATGAGATTGACTTTGACATGAAGCTGATCAACTGAGAGAAATGATGCTTTTGTCATCAATGCATCAAGAACAGAAGAATCAATCTTAATGATTTCACATTGTGATTCATTGAAAATGACATAAATTCATTGTGTCTGCTCATCAATCTTTCTGAATTGTTTCTGATTAAAGAAATGTTGATAGTCAAAGCTCACGTCATCATGAAATTTCATCATGTAAAGAAACATCAATATAAATATATTGATCATGTGATTAACTTTGTGCAAAACATCTTCAAGATTGTTAATCAATTGCTCTCTTTTTCTTTTGAGTTGCAAGTTCTTCTTTTAAAGTTCATCATCTTAATTATTGAAAACAGTAATATGAATCATCAATTTAAGTGTATTTTTCATGTACATCATCATAACATAGAAGTTTGACTGATTTTTTTGAGAAAACGTCATCTTGATTATACAAATATTGTCATTGATGTTGAATAACTTTCTTAATTATCTCAGAAGAATTTCATTCTGAATTGCTTGTCTTGCATTCTTCAAAATGAGAATGATGAAAAGACTGCAACAGAGCAAAAGTCAAATCAAGATGCTCAGATCTTGAATGAAAAATTGATCATCATTGATATCACTTTCATTTTTGGCTTAATCATTGAACTTTTCAAGCTTGCTCAACTTCAAACTGAACTGAAGCAGCTTGAGTCTGCTGCAGCTGCTTCACATGCTCAGCAGACTTCGTTTTTCATGATCACTTTGAGCTTTCAATCTCTTAATGAACGCAATTTCTCTTTACACATTGCTTGTATAATCTTTCTTACTCTTTTTTCTATCAAAGTTGTCTTCTTTCACAACGCTCATCTTTGCGCTGTCACTTCTTTAATCGATTATCACAATCATTTAATAAGATATAAAGATGATCGCTTTGCATGTCATTTGCAATTTCACTATTGAGCATTTAACAATCAGCTGCGAAAGCAGATCTGTCAAACAAGTCAATAATATACAAGTCACAATGCAGAGAAAATGAATGATATCAACATACTTCATGAAATGATTGAGAATTCAGAGTCTCATTTGATCAATATGATTGTTCATAAGACAGCGACTGTGCAAGACATTCAATCATACTGAAACAAAGTCAGAATAAAACTGAAAATTATGATTTATGATTTTACTTATTTCTTGCTATTCATTATTCTTAATATCACTGATTTACAGTGACATGATCTTTATACATACATGTTTGATCAAGAGATTTACATGACAGCGAGTAAGAGTAAATGAGTTAAGATTGCTTGAAGACTGCTTCAAAAGAATTCTCACATCATCATTGAGTGTTTGAAATGCAGAGTGATGCTGTTTATGAAGCTTGTTATTAAAAAGAAGTTCAAGATTCAAAATTTCTGATATCATTATGAGTGACAATCTTATGAAAGTAATCACATACATGAGTTTCTGTGAATTGATGATGCTTCAAGTGTTACAGATCTTGATTAATATTTTGCTTTCTGAAATGTACAGATCATGATCTTTAATCTCATTAATGAACTGTCAATAACTGCTGTTCATTTAAACAGTCATTTTTTTTCAAAATATATTAATATGCTTCGTGAGTTAATTGAACTGTTAAATCACTTTCAACATCACACTTGCTGCACTTTTAGCTACTGTCAGTGAAAGATCAAAGAAACAGATGAGTTGACTTGTCATTTTCACTTTTCTTGATCAAAGTGATCTCTATCTGAAGTTTCTTGCAAGATGAATTCACATCATCATGTTTATTTTCTCGCTTGAAATAATGCTTTTCTCAACAACTATAACATCATGATGATTATGAAATGAATGATTAACATGAACTTTTCTTCTTGTATAAATTAAACGACAGTGATGCACTATTTGATCAAGTATTGCTTCAAGATAAAAAAGAAGTCTGAATCATTCAAAAGTTTTCTTTCATTCATCATGCTTAAAGTTTCTGAAAGAGCTTTCTTACTGTCTCTTGCTACTAACTTAATGAACAAGTTAATTATTGAGCAAGATTGATCTGCTCAAGAAATGTGTTATCATATTCTTCAGCAAAATCTATGAAATTTCTCATGAATCATGCAGAATCTTGATCTACAATTAATCAAGAAGTAAAAATGTGCTTTGAATCTTCAGAATAATTATATCATGATGTTCAAAACATTTCTGAAACATTATTGTAAATGATCTGTTCATCAGAAACATTTAACTCTTCTGATTGCAGTTTGAAAGTATATATGAATAAACAAAACTCAAAACTTTCGCTCTCAATGTGATCACTCCAAGATGATTAACTTATTCTCTTGCTACTCAAGTTAATTGTTTCATGTTGATTTTTTGAATTTCTGCAAAGTTAAGCTCATGCTTCATCATTGCTTTTAAAGTATCATTCTTAATAATTTATTAAATGATGATGATGAAAATTGAGTATTTGCTTATGTTGCTTGCATGATTAATCACAATCACTTGCGTGATTCATTGAGAGTCATGCTTAAAATGATTAAGATAAACTCTGAAATTGAGTTTTTAAAGCATAATAAGATTGAGCAGAATCAAAATCTTCGTCACGAAGAATTATTGAGTCAACACAGATCAAATCATGATGATAGTCTCATATAAATATTTATCAATCTAAATAAAAAATTCATGAACAAAAATCATGATTGACTGCAATTTACATGTAATGTGACTTTGATCATCATTCAAGATCACTTGATTATTGCTTGTGTAACTTGCAAAAATGCTTTCATCTCAACTATTTTTAAGAAAATTGATAGTCTTTTTCTTTTGAATGTCAAGCAGCGAGATGTTATTGATTAAATCATTGATCATTATTATTATTGCTTTGATGCTCAACTTTTTCTGCATC
>JAABUH010001265.1_pt1 | contig 29592 bp, 27 predicted proteins | sample 5559121 | NCBI WGS metagenome assembly JAABUH01 (sample SAMN10711871, study PRJNA513364) | rock metagenome | isolation source: Antarctica rocks | place: Antarctica: Victoria Land, Battleship Promontory nord | collected 2015-12-28
TTGTCTATTTGACAGAAATCTTTCGCTCACAAAACGTTTTCATCAGTTTTTGATCAAGCAGAGCTGAAAAGAGCATCTGCAAGAACACTTTTGACAGCTAGAGAAGTATTACAATCGATCTCTTGAGCCGAAAGAGAACAAGGCAGTTCTATGTTCTGATCCGCGATGTGCACTTTTCTTCGACTCGATACAAGATCTTCAGTGTCACTGTCAGAATGTACACTGTGTCGAGCGAATCAAGCTTGATCCTGTAAAGAGGCGTCGTCAGACACATCAGTCTTCTCTGAATTTGAAGGCTTTTCTCGGCACGAACGTCAAGCTGAAGCATCATTACGACCTTCTGATCGAGAAACGCTCTTACAAGCGTGTCAATGAAACTAGTAGCTTCAGTCGAAGTTCTTCTCTTTCCTTGATTCGCTCAACAACAAATCACGAGAATCGAAGCTCGTCCGCAGTTTCTTTCACAAGCTGTGAAAACTCGCTTTCGATGATTGATTGAATCTCGAACGAGATCGCACTTGATAATTCAACGTCGGCATCATCAGTCTACTTCGACCTTTCACTATCAATCGACTCGAGACTTCTCAACGAGTTTGACCCGCAGCCTATCATGCTCTTCTTATAGCACGAGATGGTTTCAAGTTCGCAATCAAAGAGCTAGGTATACGAGACTTTCACAGTTCTTTAAGTATCTTGCAGTTCAAGAGATGCTTCATGTTAGAACTCTCTCGCATGAAATTATGTAACAGCAATGATTAGATAATCATTGAGTAATCAGGGTCTCGAAGTGATCGCTCTGATCGCTCGGATCAGGAGTGATCACAGTGAGCATGACGAGCATGATGCTCATCTTGCTCATCTTGCTCGGGGATGATCAGAGTGATCATTCAGAGCAGGAACAACTTGGCACGATTCCTCTATGTCTATATAACGATGATCGTTCTCTTAGATAGAAGCTTCGTGCTCAACTCATGTAATAGTCAATACAGTCTATTGTCTTAGCTATTCTCAGACCTTCAGTCTAGTGATTAGTTTGTTACTATACTGATCTCTGTTTATATCTTGTGTTGTTAAAGAGACAATCGTTACACTTTAAGCATCACTCTTTCACAAGATATCAGAGCATCATCTTATCACGATCGTTATGTCATTCTCAGGACGAATCACATCGACAGACATCACTGCATTCTCGAATAGCAAGTCAGCAGTTAAGATATCAACATCGAATCTGTACTATGAAGATAGAGATAAGCTTGACGCTTTTCTTATACAAGTGAACGTCTATGTTAGAGCACACAAGAAACTAAGTTCATCAAGTGACAAGATATTGTTTGCATTCTCATACTTCAGAGAAGATGTCTTCAAATGATTTAAATCATTGATAAAGAATCACTTGAAGAATAAGTCAGAAGATCGAGAAGATGAGACTAACAGAGTCTTTGAAGACTTCTCTAACTTTGAGCAAGCAATACGAATAATGTATGAAGACATAGATGCGAAACGAATCGTCGAACGACAGCTGTATGATATTAAGCAATCAGAATCAGCATTCAAGTACGTCGCTGCGTTTCAGTCAATCGCAGCAGAGATCAAATGAGATGACTCGACTCTTACAGCACAGTTCTATAGAGAACTGAAGAATGTGATAAAGAACGAGATAGCTCGTACGAATAGATTCGCGACTTTGCACGCTATGATTAGCAAGACAATCATGCTGAATAATCGACAGTACGAGCGAAGGCTTGAAAAAAAGAACAAGGTCGCTTATGTCTCAATTGCACGAAGCAAAGAAAAGAAGAAGCAACTCTATTACGATTCTCAGTCTATGAAGTTAAACGCTATTCGAAAGATATCGACGAACGCTCGCGATAAAACAGTTCAGCAGAGCAAGACATGTTACACATGCGAGAAGCTAGATCATTTCTTCAGAGATTGTACTCAGAACAAGTACAAGAATAAGTCAAAACTCTATGATAGACAAGACAGATCTTTCGCAGCAACGAAAGAAGATCAGAAAGACAAGCATCAAGCGTTATTATGAACAGCATGTTACGAAGACAACTGTCGCACTCATCTGAGCAATAAGAAAGATTCTGAATGATATTTGAAATTCTCACGAAAGAATCGTTTCTACGCAGCAACTCATCGTCAATCGAAAGTGCACGATGAGAATAGTGACGAAAGTTCGTTCACTATGATCGCGAAACCAGAGATTCTCGACAGCGAAGCATATGACTCAAACAGGTCGAACAGCACTGAAGAAGCTATTCGTCAAGCAGTCGAAGAAGAAAATCGACTTAGCGAAACTCTACGAGCATTCACTATCGCAGCAGAAGACGCTCTCAAACAAGAAGAAGATCGTCTTGAAGTAAAGAAAGATCTTAGAAAGCTTACAAATCAAGCGAGTTTTATAAGCATGTACAACGAATTGTACACTCTCTTTAGACAAAAAGAGAAAGATTTTTCACAGCGCATGCAACAGATCAAGAATGAAATACATCAGACTATCTATGACTTAGTTCAAGATGAGTCGATCGCATTGCGCAAGAGCATTTGATATCGTGACATAGTCATGAAGAAGTCATTCACAAAAGTCAAGTTCATCAAGCAAGAAGAATATGTACTTTTCGATGAAGATCATATATTCAGAGAACTTAGACAGATGACAGAAGTCATCAGAGAGAGATTTAACTTGTGTGATTCAAAGAAATATTCACAGAAGAAAGTCAATTCGAATCGATTTCAGTACATAGAACAAGTACTTAAGAAGCAAGCTTCTAGTTCAAAAAACTAGAAGACTCTTCGATCGATGAGTCATCGAAGAAGTCTAGTCAAGAATCGAAAATCGAAAGCATATTTATCTTCACGAATGACTCGACGCAGTTACGAGTCTGAATCAAGATCAACAATCATGCAGCACGTCTATTCATTGACAGTGACTGTACGAGAAACTACATGTTCTCAGAATTTGCTAGAAAAGCGCAAATATCTATGCAGAAGAAGAAAGAATCTTACAATCTGTGAAACTTTGATGAAACATTCATGAAGTATAACAACGAATTAATAGATCAAGAGACTCGACTCATTCACTTGAGACTCGAACGTCATTGAAAGAAGTTGCGTTTAGACGTTACGAAGCAGTCAGACAGCGATATAGTTCTAGACATATCATGACTTCGTACAATCAATTCGATGATAGATTGAATCAATGAGACAATCGCTTTTCTTCATACAGAAACGACGCGATTGCACTCGATATTGAAGTCATCAGAGAGTGTGAAGATCTTCGCAATGACAGCGAACGATATGCGCAGCGAGCTGAAGAACAGTTCAGACGCACAGATGTTATGAAGCAGAGAGATTAAAAGTAATTTCGCTATCGTTAAAATTTCTAAAGAATATCAGAAATTTAAGATTCTGTTTGAGAAAGAGAGTGATCAAGAGGCACTACTCAAACATCAATCGTGAAATCATGAGATCAAGCTCATAGATGACAAGAAACTCACGAAACAGTTCATTTACTCATTGTCAGCAGAAAAGCTTGACGCTTTGCGACAATATCTGAAGAAGAACATGCGAAAAGAATTCATTAGAGAATCGTAGTCGTCAGCAGAATATTCAATTCTGTTTGTTTCGAAATCGAATGAAAGTCTAAGACTATGTGTCGATTACAGAGCATTGAATAACATCACGATTAAAAACAGTTATTCGCTATCGCTCATATCTGAACTTCAAGACAGACTGCAGAGAGCACAGTGATTTATGAAATTTGATATATTTGAAGCATTCAATCGAATACGAATTAAAGAAGAAGACGAGTGAAAGACAGTCTTTCACACTCGACTAGAACATTACGAGTATTTGATCATGTCTTTCGATCTAATCAATGCTTCAGTCACGTTTCAGACATTTGTGAACAACGTGCTACGACGTTATCTGAATCAGTTCGTCATAGTATATCTGAACGATATACTAGTATATTCAAAGACGAAGAAAGAACATGTGCAACATGTTAGAAAAGTTCTACAGACTTTAAAGAAAGTCGATCTGCGCATCAAGTCAGGAAAAAGTGAATTTCATGTACAGAGTGTACAGTTTTTGAAATTCATAGTCACGTCTCAGAATCTAAGAATGAACTCAAAGAAGATAGAAGTTGTTACGACTTGATCGATGTCAAAGTCAAAGATCGAAGTTCAATTCTTTCTAGAATTCGCGAACTTTTATAGACGCTTTATAGAGAGATACTTCAGAATCGTCTCGTCACTTACGAATCTTACGAAAAAGAATATATCGTTCGTGTGAACTGAGAAAGCAGAAGAAGCTTTCGAGAAGCTGAAGAAATTGTTCATCTCTCAGTCAGTACTGATCATGTTTGAATCAGGAAAATCTATTACGCTCGAGACGAACGCATCAGACGAAGCTATTGAGACGTGTATCAGTCAATCAGACGATAAGAGACGTCTGCACTCTATTGCTTACTACAGTCATAAGCTTACAGTCGCTGAATTGAACTATGAGATACATGACAAGAAGCTACTAGCTATTGTCGACTCTTTCAAACAATGAAGAGTGTATCTGAAAGAATCTAGACATCAGGTTCAAGTATATACAGATCATAAGAATCTGCTATACTTCACGATCACGAAAGTTCTAAATCGAAGACAGATTAAATAATCAAAGAAATTGTCATCGTACAACTTCAACATTCAATATCGAAAGAGATCTGAGAACTCGAAGATCGATGCCTTGAGTAGAAGAGCAGATCACATGACAGATAGATCACAGATTAATCAGACTATCTTACAACAGAATCAGAACGATTTCATTGTCTACAATAGACAAAATGCAGCTACGCTACGAATCTACAATCGAGATCTCGAGAAACGAATAAAGCTAGAGCTAGCAAAGAACTCAGTCGCACAGAATATTATAGAGAATATTGCTGACAACGCGAACTTTGAAATAACTAACGAAATACTGACATTTCAAGATCTCATCTATGTTTCAACAAGATGCAGACAAGAGGTAATAAACGATTATCACAGATCAATGATACACGAACATCAAGATTCGAACAAAATCATTGAAAGAATATCTAGAATCTACTACTTCTCTAAGATGAGAAAACAAGTAGAAGATATCATAAGAAAATGCAACGTATGCATTTGAACGAAGCATAGTCGACACAGATCTTACGAACTTTTGAAAAGTTTCAGCACATCAAATCGTGCATGAAAAAGCATAGCTTTGAACTTTATAGTCAAGCTATCAAAGTCAAAAGAAAGAGTTACGAGAACAATGTATGACTCTATATTGATGATCACAGATAGACTAATCAAGTACAAATATTTCTTGTCATACAAGAAAGCAACATTCGCAGAAGATTTGACTTACACGTTTCTGAGAACGATTGTAGTCAATCATGATTTATCAGATGAGATAATTTCGAATAGAAACAAGCTGTTCACATCGAAATTCTGAAAATCATTAGTGAATCAACTAGAGATTCATCATAAGCTGTCTACAGCTTATCATTCACAGACGAATGAACAAACGAAAAGAATGAATCAGACACTGAAACAGTATCTCAGATGCTATATCAACTATAGACAGAACGATTGAGTACAGCTACTGTCAGTAGCACAGTTGACTTTCAATAGCGCAACAACGAAAGTAATCAGTGTGTCATCATTCTTTGCAAACTACGGGTTCGAGTCGAAGACTCTCAAGAAATCGCGTGAGTTTGTGCAAATAGCTCAGAAAGCTACGATACAGATCGAACAAATACATTTGTTGCACAAAGAGCTGCAGAAGAACATACAGTTTCTAAGCAAGCGCATGACTCTGTATGCGAATAAGAAAAGAGATAGAGAATCTACTTTTAAAAAGAAGAACAAAGTTTATTTACTAAGACGAAATATCAAGATAAAAAGATCAAGTAACAAGTTGAATCACACGAAACTAGAATCATTTGAGATTCTAGAAGAAAAGAGATCGATTAACTACGAGTTGAATCTTTCAGCATCTATGAGAATACATTCGATATTTCATATTTTTCTTTTGAAGTCTGCAGACTTGAATACATCAATTCAAACAGAATCTTCAGAAATTGATTCAGAGAGTCAGAACGTCGAGTACGAAGTAGAGAATATACTAGATCGATAGAATATCAAAGATCAGTCTCATTGATTAGTCAAGTGAAAAGATTACGAACATATCGAGAACACTTGAAAATCGAAGAGAAATCTTAAGAACTGTTAGACGCTTCTGTGACAGTTTCAGTTGAGAAACTCAGTCAGTCAAAGTCTGATGAAATCTCAATCTGCTCGAAAGACACGTCAAAGAGAAGATCGTTCAGCGATGACTCGCTAGTCTTTCTCTCATCTTTCTCGAGCTTGACGATGTTTCGAAACTTTCGTTCAATCATCGTCTGTTTCTTGTTCTTCAGAAACACAAATTGATTTTGCAGACGAGTAGCTCTCGCGAAGGTCTCTTGCATCTGCTTGTGAGCGTTCAGCAGCTCACGAAGAACGCGATCGCGTTCTGCCTTTATTCTTTTCCACTTCATCACGAAGAAAGTAAGATTGCATTTGCGATCGAGATGCACACACTCGATGCAACGATCAGTTTCGTTGCCGACACGGCATTCCTTTTGCAAGCGACTGCAGTGTTCACAGAGACGCATGACAGCACGCTCAGAATTCGTACGCTCAAGAAGATCTCTGCGACGCAAGATAGAGTTTTTGATTGTGCGATAAGAAGACATGAAGAAAAAGTGATTTTCGAAACGAAAATCTTAGAAGAGAATCTAGTGTTAGAACTCTCTCGCATGAAATTATGTAACAGCAATGATTAGATAATCATTGAGTAATCAGAATCTCGAAGTGATCACAGTGAGCATGACAAGCATGATGCTCATCTTGCTCATCTTGCTCGAGAATGATCAGAGTGATCATTCAGAGCAGAGATGACTTGGCACGATTCTTCTATGTCTATATAACGATGATCGTTCTCTTAGATAGAAGCTTCGTGCTCAACTCATGTAATAGTCAATACAGTCTATTGTCTTAGCTATTCTCAGATCTTCAGTCTAGTGATTAGTTTGTTACTATACTGATCTCTGTTTATATCTTGTGTTGTTAAAGAGACAATCGTTACACTTCAACGACTTATATAGTTAGAAATGAGAGTGTGTTGTATAAGACGCTAGTTTGAACTCAGACTGAATGAGATAGAAAAATTGAATACGTTACACTTGTCGAGTACTCTCAATTTTCACGTCTGAATAAAAGTGATGATGTACGAAAATCTTTTCAACTCATAAGCAACTCGTTGACTCTAAGACTGTGTTCTTGAGACAGTTCTACATAGTCTACAGTCAACTTGTGACAATAGCAGAGTTTTGTCGTGAATTCAATAACTTTTCAATTAACGCAGAAGTTGAGAGATTCTTCTTCGCATCTTGATTTGAGATTTCAAATTTGACACTCTTTCTCGAGAAGTCAAAATTGAAGCCTCATGAAGAGTCAAAAGCTCTTGATGTTCGATTCTGTTTCTATTCATGCTCGAACTCTTCAAACTACGAGACTAAATTCACTGAAGCGATAGCTGATGCTTACTTTGAAGATTCTGAGCATTTCACTCTGCGAAAGGTTCAAAAAAATGGTCTCTCGTCGATTCAATAATGTGAAGCGCACGAAGTGAAACAAGAAATGCAGAGAGAAACTATCAGAGAATATTTGTAAGATTCTTGATTTCTCATAATCAAGCGTTGCTGACACGATTTAAGATAAAAGGCTGGGAATCGTGGTAGAAGCGTCGCAAGTACGGCTCAAAATCAACTCAGATGATTCTTATACATGGGAAAAATTGAAAGAAAAAGAGCATCTGTTCTCGAAAAACCTAAGTGATCTTTCGACTGATCAGCTTAAGAATTTGTGTGATGATGTCGATAAATCGTTTACAGTCATCTGAAAGATCTCTATACAATCGGAAATTCAGGGACAGAATGAGGAAGAATCTGTACGTGCTGCTCGTCTTTTGTCAATCAGATATTTGACTGACTGCTCAATAAGTTTCTGGAACTTCACAAGCAGAAAGTCAGCTTTGTTGCAAGAATTGACGAGCTACATCAAGACAATATTAGATTAGCTCGCGAAATTAGCAAGTGAGAAGATGAGGCAGTCATAGAATCGAAAAGAAGACGAATGGTTGAATATGAGATCAGTCAACTGAAAGATACTATTCAGCAGCTTTGAATGAACAACAAAAACCTTGAGAACCACATTAGTGAGTGAAAACTAATGATCGAGAAGTTCAAGAGCAACGCAGTCAAATGCTGTAGAGAAATGAACAAGATTTTCACAGCTCTGAAGAAGGTAAAATCGAAGCTATCTTGCATCTGCATCGAGGAGCAACACAGATAGCGGATCTTGCGCTCAATCTTAAGCGAGCAAGTGTGAGTCAAGAAGATAGTATAGCTGTGATAGATAGACAGTTTGCAGAGCTTGCATCTGACTTTAAAAATCTGCATTCCACGCATGCAATTTTCTACAAGCTTTCGATAAGAGTATATTTGTGTACCACGCTGAGTGTTTCTCGTCTTCCGTTCAAAAGAATCTCGGCTGCTCAGTCCTTCTAGATGATCTAACAACATACTCAAGCTAGTTTTGAATACATGATCAGTGATAGTTGGCAAGAATCTTCAAACTAGAAAGTGACTTCTCGAAAATAAATATTTCTCGCACCACTTCTGGCTTCGCCATTCACTTCTGACACCTCAACTTCATTTCTGGCACCTCGGCTTCACTTCTTCTGACATCTTCATTCACTTCTGGCTCTCAATCCGCTTTCTTCGTTCGAGAACTGAGATGAAAATCTTCTGAATAACTTCGTACCTGAACACTTGAATCGTCTAAGCTGATTTACGATTGTGAGTTTGCAACTTGAGAACTTGAAATTTCGATGTTGATGATTAAAATGTTTCACGTCAGACAATGTCAAGCAAGCGAAGGCACGATGTCATTGGAAAAGCATTTCTATACTATCGTGCTAAGTAATTGTAATGACAGACAGTTTTCAATGAAAGTTTAATGCAAGACGCGAAATATCAAACAAGAGATAGCATTCGCCAGGAAAGTTTGCTCGAAAGAGAGTGACAAGGTCGCGAAACGTTTTCGTAAAGCAAAAAAGATAGTGCGGTTTGAATAGACGCTTATAGTGCGGTCTCAAGGAGTGTAAAAGCCTGCTAGGTTCTTCACTTCGTCCTCCTTGAATTTGAATGCTGCGAAACAGATGTTGCTGAGATTGATATTGATATTGACATTGATTTCGAAGTTGCTGATACTGTCACTTCATACTATTGTCTATGCAGTCACGATTGATGTCGATTGTCGCTGATATTGTTGAAGGACCTGTTGAATCGCGCTGACTATCATTGTCTGAACTGCGAAGGACGAGATCATATCAGCTTGAGTTGGCTGAGCGACTTCTAGCTGTGCGACTTCTGCTTGGGTAACTCCTGCTTGAGAAACTGCTGGTTGAGTTGCTTCTGCTTGAGGGACGGCTGGTTGACTTACTGTCGGTTGAGCGACACCTGGCTGCGCGAATCCTGGTTGAACGAATTCTGGCTGAGCGACATCTTGTTGAGCGAATGCTGGTTGAACGAATTCTGGCTGAGCAAACTCTGGTTGAGCGAATGCTGGTTGAACGAATTCTGGCTGAGCAAACCCTGATTGAGCGAATGCCGATTGAGCGACTGTTGTTTGAGCTGCTTTTGCCGCTTTGAATTGATCATTCTTGATTCGCTGCATCGTCTTCATTTCTTCATTTAAGAGTTCAGCATCTGTTTGTGACATTATGAAAATCTTTCGTTCTTCGAACTCGATCATTTTGCAATATGACAAATAATTTTGTAGATCTTGATCAACTCGTGCTTGGTCAGCAACTCTGATGAGATCACTTCGCGACATTAGCGTGTCTTTGAGATCTCTCACCCATTTCACCATAACAGAGATACGAAGATATTGACCTGCACTCGTTGTTATGACGTCGTCAATCAACATGGCGATTCAACGCATGCTCTTGTACCTGTGCTTGTGTTGGGCAATGAATTCTTTTGTCGGCTTCTCGATGAATGTGACCGTATTCAGATCTAGATTGGGAGGTACTTTCGTCGATTTTCACACATGCAATTCTGACTTCTCCTAGACCAAAAATTGAAAGTTCTTAAAGACCTTACGTTTGAATATAATCGGCTCGCCGTTCAGAGTAAGTTTGTCCATGACTTCGCTTATCTTCGTGTCGCTATTATTGGCAGATCCCGCATCAGCAGGTGAGTCTTCTGCATTTCTCATCTTCATGTCATCTTGATTGTCAGAATCAGAACTAGAACCAGAACCAGTACTAGTACTATCGATGTCGATGTCGGTGCCGATGCTGTTGCCAGTATCAGTACTTGTGTTAGTGTCAGAGTCAGTGCCAGCATTATTATCAGAATCAGCGTCAGTGCCAGTGTCAGTGTCAGTGCCAGTGTCAGTGCCAGTGTCAGTGTCAGTGCCAGTGTCAGTGTCAGTGTCAGTGTCAGTGCCAGTGTCAGTGTCAGTGCCAGTGTCAGTGTCAGTGCCAGTGTCAGAATCAGTATCAGTGCCAGACTGAGGTTTCTCGACCTCTGAAAGTCAAGCAGGCTTCTTATTTATGTCTGCATATTGCCAAGCCCAGGTCTCAGAAAAGGCACGTTCCTCACAGAATTCTTGTGTTGCGACACAAAGAGTCTCAAAAATGGCGGTCAGCTTCTTCTTCTGTTCAGGATTGATCGTATTTTGATAAGTCATTCTCAGTGCCTGTGTATTTTGATACTTGTCTTGAAGATACTTCAGAGAAAATTTTCCGCGGCTTGAATTATAGCCTTTTTCGGTATTGTGAGCTTCGATGTCACTATTGACCTTTTCGATAAAAGCGACCGCTCTCTCATTAGAGAGGTCGATCTGCAGCCGACGAACACTTTCTATGAAGAGTGTTGTTTCCCAAAACGATTTATGTGATCTTTTAGATCTCTCTGTTGCTACGTCTGATGTGATGATAGAAATGTTAAAGTTACTTCGATCGTTGTTTAATTCTGTATTATGATCAGTTTGACAGCTTTTGATTGATGCTTCGTAACTTACTTTGCTGCGTCTGCGTGATCTTTTCTTTTCATTCTTCAGGCTGCTTGTCAGAATGAATCAGAGCGGAAAGTTGCTTGTACACTTGCGTCATTGCAGCTTTGTTTGCATGATGAAATTGCTCTAGCGCTTCATCCGAGCTATCGTTATTGATTCGATCGATTTCATACTGTTGTTGTTCGCGTAGCTGACTTTGACTTAACTCGTCTATTGAACCAAGCGATTCGAGGGCGATTTTCGCCCCTCGCTCAGAGGATCTTGTCTGACGCGTAGTAGCGAAGGTTTGATTGAACTCTTGATTTGCAGCATTGTTGAAACTTTCACCTGCGATATTATTGAAGATGTCATTTGCATCATTGTTAGAGAGTCTTGATGAACTCATGGTTTAAAAGGCCGAGTAAGGAAGTAAAAGACTGTGAGTTTGTCTTGTAATCAGGTCAACTGATTTTGACTGCGAATGTTCTTCGGATCAAAAGAGTTCTGGTAACAAATATATTGTTGCGTCGAAGGGTTTTTGAATCTCTATCAAAACTGCTTTGTCTTAACTCAACCACGAAAACACAAGGACGATACTTATAGTAACAGCGAGAGCACAGCAGTCAATTAGACTTACATAGGCGTCGGTTTTGACTGTGTCATCGACGTAATCGATTCTGGCTGCGTTTCGATTCAAAATGTGCTTCTCGAACGAGCATTCATAACCGGCGCCTGAGAATTCAGAATAGGCGTCGAACTTATGTGATCGATAAAGAACATGTTTGTTCTCGATGAGTCTTTTCACTGCATCGTGAACATGAAAAGAATAAAGTTTCTCACGCTGTTGATGCTGTGCATCGTTGCAATGTGAGTATTCCGCACTTATATCGAATAAACTAATGTGCCTTTTCTCAGTCATGCGGACGAAACACTAGAGATCATCAACATCGAGATTGATATATCATGAAACTCAACGAGCGTAAATTCCAGTGCAGAAGCGTCGATCAACAGTACGAAAACGCCTTTCAGTATCGATCTCAATGTCATTCCGGAAAGAACAACGGCAGCAGTTGTCTCAAGTGAATCTGGCGAGCCTACGTCTGCATTCACTCAATCATCAGATTTGAGATCGTCGGTCGGAACTCAGATTGACTCTTTCATGCCAACGGGCTCATCTTGGCCTGGCTATCGAGGTTTGACCGGCTCAGCTTCAACAGCAAGTCAGTCAACAAGTTTGCAGCAATCGAATAACAGTCTCTGAGCGAGCGATAATCTGAGGTCGACAGCGCAAGTCTCTTCTTCTTCATTCTCTGAAAAGACGTCGATAAAGAAAATTTCGAAGAAAGAGATTGACTTGCTCATCATTCTTGACTGTGTCACTGAAATGCTTCTTTAGATAGATCATAGTGAAGATAGAATTCAGACAATAGTTTTCATTTCAGTCATTCATGACATTCACGAGGAAAGTTTCGTTGAGAGACTGTGCAATGATTCTACATACGGCAAAGACTTGATTCTTCTATCTACGAGCATAGCCAGGCATATATGCCCGTCATCAGGTGGAAAATAAATGCCATTGGCGAGGCGCAGATGCCTGCATGTGAGGTAAGTATGACATAAATAAAGTGTGGCTGCGTCATCTAAGACTGCATGAAATAGTGCGGCTGAGAGACATAGTCAAAATTGACTGCCCTTGTTCTCATAAATGTTCAGTCACATCGCAATTCTTCATTTCTACTTCGAGAAAGATTCTTCATCTAAAATCTGAGGCTGATACGTTACTTGAGATCACAAAACGGCTCTCGTTAAGAGAAGAAGCTCATTAAATTCTTCACATTTCGTATCTGCACTTCAGCTCGGACATTTTACTGTCACTCTACTCGTGGCACGACATTACATTGCGCTCAGTCGTGATTCTGAGCTCGTTCGAGCTGAAAGATTCTTTGATTTGAGCGATCATGCATGATTTTGAAGATTTTCGACCAAAGTTCTAGAACAATATATTCGCTAGAAAAGTGATCTGTCATCTATGACTTCTTCTAGATTGATAGTGATCGAAGAAACAGAATTCTATCTAGACTAAACAGAATGCAAATCATGAATCAGTGCATGTTCATCTTAGCGTGCTATCATAGATCGTTACAAAAAGAGAGTCTTTTAGCGAGACATTTGACCCTAGGCGCGCTATTCATTCGAGGCACAAGACACACGAATAAAGTTGAAGCTTTCTCGATACTAGTGTTCTGCTGACTTACTGCTCATACCTCGCATTCGCCTAATAATGTCACAAGCGAATACAGTCAGCTTCTTCTTCGTTAGAATTGTTATGACAGTCAGCAGCTGTTTTCATTCGATAGTTCATCATGTATTCTTCGCAGCTTCAAGCCTGAATTTGATCATCATCTTGATCTAAGTGACTCAAATTCAGCTGTTCTTGTTTCTCTAATGAACGAGACATCTGAATAAATTTGAAATTCTCTACATTGTCTCAATTGCTATCTTTTTCGAACTTCACATTCTGCGAATAACGAAGAGTTTCATCGAGCTGATCATCTTTGCAGTCGAGTTTCGTGAAAACAGCTAAGATAAGCGTCGAACGAGTGTAGATCAAAGAGCCTTCATTGATTGTCTGCATCATGATCAGAAAAAGCGAGTTTGAACGCTAGTTCATATATACTTACATCGACATCAGATGCTTGATTGTCTCTCATCTGAAGAGCGATAGACTCATAGATACTTTGAAGTGTTGATACAGCATTGACGAGTGCACTGACTAAATAGTAACAGAATAGAGAGGCGAGACAAGTCTTCAAGACGCTAATAAATATCATGTTGATCTATCAGATGAGATGTGAATGTATAACAGTTTGCAAAATCAATAGATTAAAAGAATTTGACTCGAGAAGAATTTTTATAGAGACGATATTCGATCACATTCAATTTCGACTTCTGTTCTATTCGATTTTGAAGCTTATGTAGAACTTTCATGAACATTCAGAAAAGACTTTCTGTGAAGCATCAAAAAAGAGATCTCTTCTCTACAAGATTCAAAGAAATGTTCGATTATTATATTTCGAAAGATTCGCGAAAAGATGTTTCTTTAAGCAGCTATGAATGAGCTTTCAAGTCATCATTTTCAGTTCGCTACTGATTTCTCGTCAGACATTGTGTTTAGATCAGACATATTCGATTGTGATGTCACAGCAGATAACACACGAATCGAAAGTGAGACACAAAGTCGATCGTCGTCTATGATAGAAGAACAGCGACGAGAAGTAATTCGCGACGAAGACTCAAAGATCGCAACGTCAAAGACTACATCTCTAAGAACGAGAACAATCAGAAACAATCAACATGTCATCTTTCAAGATTCTTGAGTAAAGCAACGATTGTCATCAATACATTCTGCATTTCGTCGACGATCAATTTTCGGCAGAGCGAATGATGTTGTTGCTCTGAACAATCAGATTGCAAGAAATAGGGAAATCACATTCATCTACGAGCAATTACTTCATCAACTTCAAATATCAAAGCAACATCGCTCTACTTCTTCAGCGAAGCGCGTGATAGAACTTACACGAACGAATGACTATTTACTGCAAGAGCTGACTTATCACAAAGATACTCAAGCAGCTGATATGAGATTCTACGAGACAGTGACTGATTTGCATGTGAAATTGAACGATGCGTTGAAGAAAAGATTTCAAAAGCGAGCAGACGCAGAGTCTACTTTACTAAGCTATTGAGATATTAATTTTGATGATGAAAATGTCGAGAATACCGTTTTCTGATAGCTTTCATCTTTATCTCATTTCGTAACTATAAGATGCACTTCGCAGTTCTTCTCATACTTACTTGAAAAATAAAAATAATTTCCTGCTCACTGCTGCGTCGATTGTCTGTACATAGATTACAATCTTGTTGCTAACCTGACGTATTATCAAATTGCCTTCACAACTCGCTCATCAGTTGATGCATCAAGAGAATGACAATTCAGCATGAGATTTGAGAAGCTTTCTCACAACAGAAACGTAGAAAAAGAACTTCTGATTAAAATGCGCGCGAAAGAAAGACAATAGACGAAAGAGAATTCGATGAAATGACTTAAGTAAGACTGATTCTTTCTGATTCAATGACGACGATCATATTCTCTCATCATGTCTTCTTTAGCATATTAAGCTCTCGATTGAATCACACTATTGAAATAGCATCTAGCGCAGACGAAATGTTCTGTTGATGGTTCGATGTTCAGTCTGAGTCTAGAATAAAGAAAAAAGGAAAAAGATTATGCACAGAGACTAGAGACTGAGAACTCTTACACTATAGCTTTCTGACTTGTGAAGATCTTGAATGAGATTTTCTCGTAATGTGTGCCTATCTTTCTTGTCTACACATGTGACACAAAGAATGAACGCTGAAATCAAAGATCACACGACTCGAAACAAATTATCGAAAAGAGACAAGATCTTTGAATTCAAAAGTTGATAGAGCTTGTTTCAATGCTGCTGAATCATTGAATCAGAAGAGCATGATCTCAAGTCTGATATGATAGCTGATACTGATGTTGATCTGAATTTGAATTATAGTACGGCTACTTGAAGTCTCTTTCATACAGCAGTCATCGACTTCAAGAGCGTCGATAATCATCGAGATATTCAGCTTCTCTGTTGAGATGAATAATGAGCAGTGAAAGAAATATAGCAATCTGTCAGTAAAATCAGATATTGGCATTGATACGTACTCAAAATGCACAAATATTTGGCTAACTCTTCGAAAGATGAATTTCTTTGTCATTCAAAGATCGTGAGTTCTGCAAAGCTTATTTGAATCAAGCTCTTTCGAAAACCGTCAGAAGAAAGAGCAATATCTACGTCATGAGATGTCTTGAATACTGATCTGATCATTAGATCAATGTTGAAGACTCATGACTGAGTGCGACGAAGGATATTCGATCTTCAGAAGAACGACGTGCGAATTCAGTCAATGCATTCATGATGATAAAAACAAGCATTGTATATCTTGATTGATACTGTAACTGATTATTAAAGAAACGACGTAACTTAGAATCAGAAGTCAATCATCACGTGACATTCAGAGCATCTGAACTTGATGATTGCAGATGAAGACTCATACACTCATGCGAAAGATCTATCTTACATTGATCAGATCATTGTCGAAGTGCTGAAGAAAACGAAGAACTATACTCAATTCGTATGAGACGAATTGTCTGCTCACGATTCTTTCGATAATCAGTCAGCGCTTCAGACAGATCTGAACTTCAGAAATCTGAAGCTTGAAGCATTCAAAGATGAGTGAGTTCAGCGCTGAAGAAAGACTCGATCTGACTGAAGTATCTGATCTTTGTTAAGAGATACGTAGTAGAACAAGAGCGCTGAGTTCAGGCATAGTGATTTTATTGAGCTAGTCTTCGTTTTCATCTATCAGATCTAGATCTCATCTCAATTCTAAAGCGTCAGAATCGATCATAGTTTAGCAGTAAGCGAAATATATAGCTATTCGTAGATGAAACGTTGAATTGAAACGTGATAAATCAGAAACAGCTTTCTTAAAGCATTTGAAAGTGAATCGCATGACATTCATTTCTGTTTCGCGATTCTGATGACTGAGCTTTTCGATAAGAATTGTCGCATTGTTCTACAATTAGAGACATTCAGAAAAGAGAGAGCATTCATTCACTGCTTTCGAGAATTCGTTTATTTTCTAAGAGTATATATTGTCATTGTGACTTCAAAAAAGAACGGTCAAAGCATCTCTTTATATCTTCATGACAAAAATTAGAACTCAGCGACACATTGATCGAGAGAAAGTCAGAAAGCGAACAAAAAGTCTTCTCAAAAAGATAAACGAGTTGACACAGATAACGAACGCAAAGATCTACTTCGTCATCGATCGCAATGAAAGATATCAAATCTACAAATCGATTGATCAACTCGAATGATTGTTGTCGAAACAAGAAATGATAAATCACTCAAACGCAAAGATTCACGCACTGTTTAATACTATGATTCTAGAAGAAGCATTATCTCATCTCAAGATATAAAGACTTCGCGAACTTTGAGTCTGCGAATGACGAAGCAAGAAATCAGAGAAATGCTGAAGAAATCAACGACGAACATCTGACGAAGCTCAAGCTTGAAGATAGCGATGATCTCATTGATTATCAGCGACGCATTTTCTCTGTTCTCAAGTCTTCAGTTTTGTCAAGATCATCAGCTGAATGAATGTATTTATCGTCTCGACTTTCATATTAGATGATGTGCAGATCAAACATCTATCTGTCATAAAGACTTCGATTGCAATCGTCTCACCTGAATTTCGAAAGTTCTCTGTGAAATAGCTTCATCTCGATTTTCATTCAATTCGATCTATGCTCGACTAACAAAATGTGAGCTGTCTGTGTCTCGTACTACATGAAACACATATTGCTGTTCAAGACTAGTGCTACTCGTATATTTGACGTCGCAGTGTGTGACAATGCTCAAGATTCTTCAATCATATTTCAGAAGATAATGTCGTAAAGTGAGATCAGATCTCTACAAAGTCTTCGACAAGAAGTTGTTGAAGCAGAGACATCACATTCTGAGACTTCTGAATGAAGCGACAAAAAGCGTTTTTGCGTATTCACTAGCGCATTCTTGTACTCGTATGCACTAAGTTTTCGCGCACTCTAACCTAGAAAGGTTAGTTACAGATAGTATTGAGCTTAGCGTGCTAAAAATGGCACGAAGATAATTAGTTATAGTTAGCGTGCGCGAAAATCTCGTGCATATGATTGACAGCGACAGAGACTCGAAGTTGAGATCGAACTGTCTGATTGAATGACTGTCAGCATTTCTGAATGCTATCAAAAATGAGTTTCTTGATTTGAAATATGTGCTTTGACTTCGACTGCGTCTTTGAAACAGTCGAGGAAATTGCTCAGTCTCGTCTCTCTCTGATATCGTAAAGCTCGAATTCTTTCTTCTTCTCAACAGTGTAGCACAACATCATTTCTGAATGCTCGCTACTTGTTTCTTACTTAATCTCACTTTCATTGTCTTTGAGATTTCTGCTTTCAATAAATTGAAAGTCAAATTACATTCTTCTACTTGATATCAAACTCTCTCATATGTTGATCTCAGTCAATTCTTTCTTTTGTCGTCAGTGTCTTTCTTCGAAGTTCTCTGATCATCACGTTGACATCGTTTCAGAAAGCATCTGCAACTTTCTGTGAGTCATCAGATTCTTTTCAAACAGAATATGCCTAGTTTTCTTCGAGTGCATTTGAAGCAGCTCAGAAACAAGCTTTCTCGAATGATTGAGATGAGAAGGCTTCGCGACAGAATCTTCAAGAATGATGCTGATATTATATTGCGATCGCAGTCTGAGAAAGCAACTTCGAGATCTTTACATTCAGTATCAACATTTGTGCACAGTCTACAATCAGACTCGAGGAGACGTGAATACTCAGGTTTGATGATTCAAATCTATTGATTCAGCTCTCAATATGAAAAGAAATGCGCAGGTGAAAATGAAAACTCGCTGTCAGATTCTTCAAAATACTGTAAATACAATTAAAAGCATCAAATATGAAGCAGATAAACAGCAAATGATCATCATTGTCAAAAGTCATTGATATTCTTCATGCTTCGCGAGTTCTCGATGAGAACGTAAGAGTCTGACTCAAGACAAGAGCACTGAAGCTTAATCTCTTGATTGCGATGAAGATTATTGATGATTCAGTGATGTGATAGACGATTGATAGACATAGAGTGAATAATGTAGCATACAGAGTGATCGCGATTGTTAGAACACATCATATGCATAAAGTAATCACGATCACAAATTAATGAAGCTCTTCTGCTTCGATTTGATCTATCTATATTACAAAATTTCTATGACATAGTAGTAGGTAATAGCAAAGAGATCATGTTTCTAGATACTTTCTTGATCGCAGCTCGATCAGAAAATGAAGTCTCTGACAGTCGTATCTCAGAACTTGAGACATTGATTGCTCAGATACTGCTGTTTTTAGCTCAGATACTGTTGTTCGTTGATCGTATACTCAAAGAAGAGATCGCGATGAGCATCGAAGTGATCGATTCATTTTCAGTTCACAACAGGTCGAATGTTCGCGAAGCGCTCGTAGAAATTGCTTGCGCAACGCTCGTTATAATGCTATCGTTGACTGAGTTACGATTTGAAAGATTTAAGCTGAAGATTTCTCTATCTTGTCGCGAAGCGCACAGTTCTGCTGTGATGATGAGTGATAGAATCATGCTGAATTATTCGTTGTTATCAAGTAAGAAATCATCAATCTGAAGTAATTAACAGCACTTAACAAGTCGTTTGCTTGACAGAGTCGATCTAAAAAGATCTGAGCTATATGATCTTTGAGATTCATTGAGATGAACAAGATGATATCATCAACGAAGACATTCAATTGATTCGAAGTGAACACAGACTTCACATTGATGTCAACGACGATGTGATGAATCAATGATTTGAAGACATAGTTTCTGAACTAGATTCTGATGTCGTTGTTTGCATGCTGACGTTGAAACTTGTTGAGTTTCAGCTCACGTTCAACTCAAAGAACAACATCTCGAGCGCGCTATCAACATAACTGCTAAGTAGAATATTAGCTAACTTCTGCATGCTATTCACTTACATTTCAGCGATCAACGTCGTTAATAATGTCAATAATTTGAGCTCGTTCATGTCTTCTTCTGCAAGTCAAGATATTGATGTTGTCAAAGTTGATAACATTGAGAAGAAGACTTTTGACTATTGTCAAAAAGAAAAGATAGAAAATCGTTCGAGCGTTAAAGCATGTTATGAAAAAAGATGAGCAGACGACAGCTTTAGTGACAAGCGAAATCACACAGCATACTTATGTAATATCTATTTGTTTCGTCTAGAATTTCAGTGTGAAAATCGATTGAAGTTCATCAAGTCTTGGCATAAGACTAGCGCTGACTTATTTGATTTTCATATTCAAAATCGAGAATACTCTCTTTACAACGATTTATCGATTCTTGCTCATGAATTCTCAAACATCAATCTTGAAACGTCATTTTGATGAACTCAAAGGCGAACGACGTCAATTGAAGAGCAGAGATCACTTATATGTTGAAGTCAGATCTCAGTCGAAGATATACATCTACAGTATCTGAGTAACAGAAGCATAAGAGAAAGAGTTCTTATGTCAATCAGCAACGTGATGCAAAGCGAGCTCGTCGTGTCATTGCACAATCAACACACTTGACTGCGACAGCACTTCAGAGTATTCAAGATGAACAGAAGAAACTCGATGATAGCAAAGACTTCAAGACAAGTTGAATGAGATTTCTCATTAGATGCAATGCTGACTAGAAACAGTGATTCTATGTCATGAGCTGTAAAAATGAAGCACGATTAATGTTGAGTTATTCAGACAGCAAACGAAAAGAGAGCATCAGTCTTCTATTCTCAAAATTCAAATCTGTCACAGCTTATGATGTTGATTTCGAAGATATACTGAAGACGCATCGCGTCATAGAGACAGATGACGAAGAGCTCAAGAACTGAAGAGAGCTTCAATCATTGATGAGAAGAAAACGCGCATCTGCATCGTTTGAGAATCATGAAATCAAGAATATTCGAGTAACTGTACGACGCAGCTCAAACGAGAATAGCGTTTCTTTCAGTGTGTTTCCAAGAATTTTCCCCGTGAGCAGAGTGAACACTTGTCACACGCTGAAGAAGTACTGAAATCATCAATGAACACATTGAATATCTTCTTATGCAAATCACAATTCTAAAATTGCATCTTCACAGTCAGACTATGTCATTGAATATCATATCAAACTCTTTCTCGATGAAGTCATTCGAAGACTACAAGAACTCGCAAGCTTTAGCAAGAACAAACTCTCGTTTCTCGTATTCTTTGTCGAGCTGAAAGAAGCATTGAGCGCGATGAACGTTGCAAAATTACAAAATCTGCACAGCGAAGCGAGTGCAATCTACAACATGTTAAGATTGCATCAAACGATAGATGAGAAGAATGATTTCTACGATAGAGTCTGAGTGCTATCGCTTGATATCAACGACGAGATGTGAAGACTTCGATGTCATTGAATTTCTAAGAATGATCATGAATGTGATATCTATTACTCAAAGATTCTTAGATGTTGAGCAATCAAAGATTCAAGAGTGACTATTGTCTCGAAAGCAAGAGCTTCAATGAGAAATGTTGTGAATCGAATGCGCGATGTGTTATTCAAAGATTTATACGCTGCGATGAACATCTACGAGAAAACTTTCAATTCTCAGCTCTTGAATTTCAAGTTCTATCAGATCAGCTACGATACACAGTCTAAATCAGAGAATGACAGTGTTCTTCTGACATCTGATCACTTCTTTGTCGATGAAACGCAGTCTATTGAGTTTGATGCACAGCTCAATACTGCTTTGAGATCTCAAGAGATTCTCGAAATCGACACTGAATCTGTACATAAATTCATTGAATCAGCACGAGTTGATATCTCGATATCAACTCAACAGTCGAGTCTCTCTAACGTCAAGAATGATAAAGAAGAACTTAGAAAGAAGAGATGAGAACTAGACAATTTCGCGAAGAGCTAGCGATAGCATACACACGTTGATAGCATTTAGTATAAACATCTAGTTGCACGAACATTTAATATTTGAATCTTTCGCTAGACGATCATACACAACGGACGAAGCTGTAAAGAATGTGCATGATAATCTTGCAATTTCATAATTATTATACATTAAATCTATTTGTCTTCGATTTGTCAGCTATTCATCTCAGCGTTCAAACAAATTAGATAGCGAAATGTCATCTTGAAACAACAGTAATACTTCGTTTCATCATGTTGACTAGATTAGTTCTTCTGAGATCATCAACAGAGATCTCATAGACTGCGACTCAAGTTAAGACTTCTTGCACATTTGTGATTTCTGATGATCATCAAGCGTTAATCTCTTCAGACTAATATTCGAAATACATGATTTGCAAGATCGATTCAGCAAGTCTCTATGAAAAGTCATCTCAAACGAGACGTCGAGCTTTTGCTGATTTTCAAATCACTGCATTGTCTGAGAAAATGCACTAATCTTTCGTCGCTCTTGCGTAACGCTTTGAGCGTAAATAATCACAAGTTGCGTCGAATGACGAATCAAAAAGTCAATCTTCTTCTGATATCGATGACACAACAGACACAAATCTAGATTATCTTCATAATGTTTCAAAGTTTTGACGTCAGTGATAAATTCTAAGTTGAATATATCACATCTTGTCAGTAGCTTGACGATCGAAATCTCTGAAAGATGACATTATATTGTATCACAACAGTGATATTGATCTTCTCAAAGACGTTTCGAGACGTTTGTCAGCTTGAAATAGAATGCGAAGATGAGCAATGCGTAAAGTGTCTTTGCACAATCTAGATACATTTGTGATATGTGAACGCTTTCTTGCAGCTCATTCATGCGATCAATGTTGTCAATCGTCAACTCATTGCTGAGTAAGACGAAATTCAGTCGAATGAAGTTTTCTCGCTTTCTCTCATTCACGATGTTCATGAGTTCATTTCAAATTTTTTGCCCATTGAAGAAAGACATGTAAGATCGTCAAAGTCGAGATACATAGTCATCGAGAATCACGTGACGAAAGTTGATAGTTCTGAGAGATGTTGAGATCTTCTGAGCATCTGTGTCAAGAGACACAACGACATTCGAGATCAAAAGATAAGAATCGTTGTGTAGATGTTTCAACAACGCAATTCTGACAGAGTTGTTGTGTTCGCTCATTTCATCATTCTGAATCGATTTGAATGTCTTGATTTGTGCTGATCGATACAAACTGTTTCACGTCAGTCGTGTTTCGTCGTACAGCTACATAAATGTACTCACACAGATGCAGTCGAAGTAGCTCGATCACTGAAAAATCAGTTTCTAAGCTTCTGCAAAGACGAGACACTCACGCTTCTCATATGCATGATTCATTCTCAACTTTCTTCGAACGAACGTGCGTATATTCTAATCTTTTGTTCAGTCTTTTGTCTTTGAGCACAGCACTCAATCTTATCGCATTCTTCTTTTCTTACGTCAGACTCGTTGTAATTGATGAAAATCATCAAAGAGACATTATCAATCGTAGCGACGATGATATCGACTTTGATGACAAGAATTCTCGATTGATAGTCAAACATGCAATCATTAATTCTCAAGTACTTCTTCAAACAGTCTTCAAGAACATTCGCATCATAATGATCGTTTCTATATCAACTCTTCAAGAAGAGACGAAGACGTTTAATGAAGTTCATTCGCTCTTGAGATCATTCGAAGAGTTTTCGAGTTAATGCATCGAAAACGTGAACACATTGTGAAACTGACATGTCACGTAGAAATAAGATACAGACAATGAGATATTCTGTTTCATATTTAAGCCTGATGATTCGTGAGATCTGAACGTGAAGCTTATCAACGCTAGTGTCAAACGCAATATCAAAAAAGTCTTGAATTTGTAATTTACTTTCTATCATACTCTGAATGATTGTCATAATTTCTAGTGAAATAACATCATGTGTGTCTTTCTCATCGATAGTCAAAATTCGTTCGTCAGCGACAAAAGATTTAAGTCTCACGATGCAATTTTCAGAATGACATAAGAGACAAGTCTTAATATGATATTGACAATTCATAATGAGCATCTCATTCTCGTAGATTCGTACACACATATTACATATGACATGTTTGCAGAAGAGTGAATTCTCTGACTTTCAATGAACACATCAAACGCAGATGCTGTTGCTCTGAAATAGCAGTCACGATATGTCAAGATCACTCACATTCTCTCGATGCACTTGTGTCGCAAGCTTGCTCAACATCATATTCACAAAGTACGTGATCAGATGTCTTTTGATACATTGCTTCTGATTCTCAATCTGCTTCACGATCTTTTTTTTTGCATATGATCGCTTCTTGAATGAGTCAACGAGTGATCTAAGACATGAGAGATGATAGATGACATCGTATATCGTCTTTGAATCAAAGTCTAAGTTCTGAATCAGCTCGTAATTTGAAATATGCTAGTGCAGTACTCACGATGCATATTGAAAGAATAGACGTTCAGCAAGATACTAGAAGCGATAAAACTTGTCATAATGTCGTTCGAAAGATCACGATACATTTCAAATCGTAAGAACGAAGTTAAATGATCGAAGTGATCTGAATCGACTTCATTATCTAGTCGACTTGTCGTAACGAAGTTAAAAGATCGAAGAGCAGAGACTGCTGTCTGTGATACGACAATTTGAAAGAACTTGTTCAGATGCACGACGAAGTAGAGACATTGACAGCGCGATCAGACGTTTTGCATCTCATTCATCTGTTTTCAAAGCAGCTTCTTCAATTGTCGAAAACGTGTCAACAAGAATATTTGCTCGTCTGTCAGATGTAGAATCTTGATGAACGAGTAGAAATCTTTTAGAATCTTCTGATTCAGACTAAATTGCACATCTTGCATTTCGAGTAGATCGTGTGTAGAACTAGCACTCGTCTCGTCATCGCGTTTGATGATCACAACACTTGATCGAGCTTGCTCGAAGAAACTTGATTCTGCTTCGACAATGATTCAAATTTTCAGGCGATTCACGACACTGTTGAAGTTGAGAAAGTCGTCGATGAAAATGCACAGTACGTTGCTGAAGAAACAGAATATTCGCGCATGCAGAATGTCATAGACATCGTGCACGATTGTGTCATTCGCTCATCAAACAGAGAAAGACTCGATTTCATGACAAGATGCGTTCGAGACTGATATAATCATCGCAGATGAATCACTTTCGACAAAGAATACTGAATGATCGAAGTAGAGACTTGTATTATCAACTCGCAAAGTGACAATGCTTTCATTAGATTCTTTTTTGACGTGATTTGAAAAAAGCTCTCGAAGAGCTAGATTTTTGACTTTTCGATCTACAAATAGTAGAACAGAGAGTTGCTGAGTTGTCGAATTAGTCAGCTTTCTCATGATTCTAGTCAAGCGATCTGTATTGATCAACGCGATCTCTTTTTCACTCGTCATGTGTAGTCACTCTGAATGCTTGCAGATGATCATGTTGATTATGCTTACAAAACAACGATTCTACAACATAGAGAGATAGAGATCACGACAGATCTTATATGTCTCTATGATTATTCAAAAGTTGACTTCTCTCAGACATTCTTTTCTGACAGTCTGCAGAACGATCTCTTATTCGATAATTCGATGATTACTGAGCATAAGCATTCAATCTTAGTTTCAGATACAAATGACAGAAAGTGATTGAGTCTTTGTCTTCGACGTGATCATGTTCATCTTACGTGATCTAGTGAGAAAAAGAAGCTGTCGATCTTTTCAATTATATTCATTCATGAGATCTGAATCATGTCTCTTAAAGCAATATATTTTAAAGGTACAGCATCGTATTCAGCGAGTAACACATCTATGAAAAAGACAAACGAATCAAAGATCAATCTTCGTAGCAAGTAACTAAAATCAAACAAAGATTTTTCGTGAATGCAACAGCGACATTGTAAACAACATTTGCTCTTCTTCTCATTCAAGTCGTCTTTTCTTTTCTTGTGTCATAAGTACTGACTGCAATTTGACTGTTTCTATGTTGATTTTCTCGTCGCTGTCAGAGAAAGACGTTTCTGACATACTCTGTGATTGAATCTTAAACTTTCTCGACAGATTATCAAGAACGAGTTGCTTGTGCTGCAGCTCGTTGATCGTGCGCTGTAGCTCGTTTCGCAGACTTTTCACTTCTGACTTTGTACTCTTTCATTCGTGAAAAAAAGTATCAAGATTTATATTGTTCGAAAGATCAATGCTCAAATCTTTTTCGTTTGAAAGCTCAAGCTTGTTGAGAATGTCAGTCAATGTCTGAACGATAGCTCGTTCATGCTCAAGACTTTTCTCTGTCGCTTCACAGCGAGTCGATTCGTGTTGCAGCGACTGAATCGCAAGAACGTAATTTCTTCTTTCTTCTTTGAAAGTCGCTTGTTGAGTGTCAAGCTGTCTCTGAAGATTGACTGCGACTTGTTTCGACGACTTTACAAATTTGACATACTCTTCTCATTCATGACTTAGAGTTCAAATACGAAGCTCATTGAGCTGATTGACGTGATCGATTCAAAACAACTGATCATTCAGAATGTTGTGCTGACTCTGAAGAATGTTGATCTTTCGATGAAGATTCTGATTTGAAAATCATTCAATATCACACGTCGTGCAGATAGATGAATTCATCTGTCACTAATGTCAGCTTCATGACTTCTGAGAGAAGTGAAAAGTCTTTATCACTCGAAACGTCTGATGTTCGAAGCTCACTGCATGATCTTGCGATGTCATGTCTGCGATGATTGAGTTTTGTTCAAGAAAGTAGAGATGAAGAATTGACGAATTGCTGAACTCTATGATCTTTTCAATGAAAGCAGTCATCTCTAGATATATTTCGAAAGATGCAATGTATAATGAATGCTTCAAATTCTTTGCAACACGTTCTGAGTCTAATGTTTACATCTCAGAAGCGAAGTCAGAACTAGTCATCTCAATTGTGATAGTGTGTTGACTAATTCTATTTTGTGATGCTTTTAGAAGCATCAGAGATTCAGATTGAACTTTCAAGAGCATCAAGATTCGAATAGCGCTGAATGATTGATAGAGATACGAAGCATGAGTGAGACGTAAACATGCGCGACGCGAAGAAACTAGCTAGGCTTAGAAATACGATTCGTGTGAGATAAGCATTTCTAATAAAAGAATTCTGAGTGTTAGAGCTAATGCACATAATCACACACGTGATACAATGTAGAATTGATGCACATCAGCTTTCATGACGTCTGTAAAGTTCGATTCGCACGAACTCTTCATGCGCTTGCAGTCAGTCGAACAAGACTTAGTTGCAATCTTTCATTCATTATCTCTCATCATTCAAATATTGCTGCTTCGAACAAGCTGATAAGAAAGTCGATCTCAATGAAGCAGTTCTTCATAATTTTTCTCTTTCGTTTCTCAAGATGACTTTCATCAAGCAAGAATCTTTGTCTGAAGAGCAGTGAAATCAATTCATTAAGAACTTTGAAAACGAACTTGACGCATACTTTTTCAGCTATGAGAACATCACATTAGATCAAGACGAGTCGTTCACAAACAACAAAGCTAACTCAATCTTTGATCAAGTGATCAGTCAAGCGACAGAGAATGTGAAAAGCGAATCAGTTGATTCACATGTGAATTGAACATTCATGAATTCAGTCGATCAGATGTTTGAGATATCGAAAGATCTTGTACCTGATATAAATCTTGATTTCGATCAAATATTATTAAGACTCGATGAAATTAAAGCACTGTATGAGCACTGTATCTTCTTTAGATGATAATTGCTTACAATATGACAGACTAGAAGAAAATTCAAGATATATCGAGTTCAGAAATCTACAGCAAAACGAAAGTTGATCTTCGCGAAAGACAGATTAGCGATCTTCATCAGCATTTGACTGCACTTCATTCATTCTTTCAGAGAATGAGAGCGATCTTGAAGATGTTAACACAACACGTTAATTCTCAATGAAAGATCAAGACGCTCATCATCTCAATCAACATGCAACACGACAAAAGCTTGAATCGTGATTGAATGCAGCGTCTGCGTTAGAATACAGAGTTGATGTGATCAAGTTTGACAGTGACGAGACTGAGCGAGAAATCAGATCATGTTTGGTCTGAAGTGCTTTTTCACTGCATGATTATTGATAATTGTCTTTTCACAACTTTGCATTTCAGAAAGATATCTCTTTTGTGAATCTAAGAAGTTCTGACGATCTTGTTGCTGAAAGAAAGTGAGCATCTTCAAAGCTTGATGACGTTAACGTAATGCACATATAGCACATCTGCAAAGCGATAAATGCGTTTATCGTCGCAACACAAAAATAGCATCTGCATTCATTACGTTCTCTATGCAATCGCGTCATGCATCAGAGTTTAATCATGCTAAATTTCGAGTCATTGAAATACATGAACAATTTCTCTATCTTTACAGATTCATCGTGAGAGCGCAATTTCTTCTCTTGTCTATTAGTAGAGTTGTTTCATGATTCTCGAAGATGATCACTCTATCTTCATAATCAACTCTCTGAGTATGCAATTTCAAGTCATGCGCGAAGCTGTGTTATCACAGAATAGTGTCTCTATCGCTTCGATACAAACACATAAAGTCAGTCTCGAGTGCTTTGCATGAATGATAATTTGCGACGAATCAACAACTTTGCATACAGAGAAAACTTCATTCACCAATTTTCACGAGAGAAAATACTCGACGAAAGTCATTTCATTTATGCTCAAATCACAAAAGTAGTATACAATGATTGCTCTTATTCAAATTTCGCTAGAAATCTGAGAGAAACGTGCTTCATGTCAATCTATTTCTTATACATCACATCTAGCTATAATCACATGAGATGTCTTCATTTCAAGTTAGCGATCAGCTTGACATCTCAAACGTCTTCGAATCTTGATTGTAAGATGAAGAAGTCGTCTTCGATATGCTAGACTTATCATCATTGCGAGACATTTCAGAGTTGTTCGAAGTTCATTCTAGTAGAAAGAAAGTGTGCTCGTGTAGTAGAGCATGAAATCTTGCTCGTCGAATCTCTCTTGCTGCTTGACGAGAATTCTGTTGAATGAAATCGTCGTGAAGTGTGTTCTGCAAACGTGTGAAGAATTTCAAAAATACGATGATGCACATCATCATGAAACTTTGCAGTGAGACGTATTAGATCAGAAATACAGAATCTGATTTTTCTGTAGAACAAGAATTTTGAGTTTCAGTCAGCATGATTGCTTCACTGTTCATACGAGATAAAATATCTTTTTTTCTCTGAGACTCAAGTATCTTTATAGCTAGACTTTGAGAATTCAGCACTCTTTAAATGCTGTTGAATTCATGTCGATCTCTGACTTACGTCTTGAGCATCTCAACATATGACTCTTCTCTCAGATTCTGACCTTCAACTAAGCTTGCGTCGATCAGTCGATCTGTGAAGATCTCAAATTCTGACTCTTTTTCTCTTTTGTTTTAATCACTGTTGAATTTTTGACTGACAGTTCAAGTTCTGAACTGAAAGCGTTCATTTTTTGCATGATTTCTGACAGATGAACAAATTCGATTGTTTCAGAAACATTTTTGAATATGATGTTTTCTTGTCGTTCGTTGAATCAAACACAACTTCAAGATCTAATCACAGACTTGCATTATATTCAATCAATTTTAGAAAATGCTTCTCAAGATTGTTTGACATAGACACATTTTTGTCATGTTCGCATTTCGACGTCAAATTCACTCGCTTCTGCGCAAAGATCAGACTACAATCAAGTGACATTTCATCTTGACAGACTCATTAT
>JAABUH010001267.1_pt1 | contig 29574 bp, 29 predicted proteins | sample 5559121 | NCBI WGS metagenome assembly JAABUH01 (sample SAMN10711871, study PRJNA513364) | rock metagenome | isolation source: Antarctica rocks | place: Antarctica: Victoria Land, Battleship Promontory nord | collected 2015-12-28
CCATGCGACAAGCTCCTGACGCCCGTGGGAGCGAGCCACGGGCCCCTTCAGCCTGCCACATGCGGCCCGTCATCGCTAGCGCCCCCCGTTTCACGGTTTACCGTAGCTGTACCCCTCCCCCTTCGAGCCTATTTATAGGCCACCAATCCGAAGGCGTCGGGGGCGCGCACGACGCGCGCGAAGCCGGCGTCGTGCAGGCGGCGCATCGCTCCCGTGGCGACCTTGTGCCCCTGTTTGCTCCCAAGATTGCCAATGTAGTGGAAGAGGCGGCCGCCCCGCCGCAGCACACGATAGAGCTGGCCGTAGTAGGCGCCCGAGTAGAGCTCGCCGGCCAGACTGAACGAGGGCGGGTCGTGGATGATGCGCGCGAAGCTCTCGGCGGGGAGCGTCGGCACGACGTCGTAGCTGTCCCCAACGACCTGCTCAATCGTGGGGTCCGCAAAGAGGGCGCGCGACCAGGGGTTGTAGCGCGCGACCTCCAGCACGGCGGGGTCGAGCTCGATCGTCACGACCCGATCCGCCGTCTTCGCCGCCTCGATCGCGGTGTAGCCGAGACCCGTCACCGTGTCCAGCACGGCGCCGCGCATCGGCGCGATCGCCTTGATCTTGCGCCGCGTGTCCTCGTAGGGGTCGATACCGACGATGCGGTGCATCGTGAAGCCCGCATTGATGATAGTGGGGGCGCCGCTCGTCGCCATCAGACTGTAGGGCCGGTCGAGCGCGGTCGAGAAGACGTGGACCCGCTTGACCGCGCCCGCGCGAACGTCCGCGTCCGGGACCACGAAGCAGCCCGCCTCGTCGCCGTCGATCGTGTCGAGGTCCCGCCACGCTACCCGCTGCCCGTCGGGAAAGGCGACGCCCTCCAGGTCCAGCGCAACCTCGACCGCGGAGAGGCCCAGGTCTGGCGAGGTGAAAGCCCTGTCGCGCCCGGCGCGGCGCGCTTCGAGCAACGGCCGCACGTGCGCCCGCGACAGGACAATAGAATACTTCCGCTCCATCGTGAAAAAACTACCCCTAAAAGCCCCCCAACTCTCTCTTCCACGCCTGAAGGGCTCGTGGAAAAGTGTCGTTCGCTACGCGCGTAGATAGTTCGGACACCATCGACGCCATCACGGTCAGACTACATCACCAATCCCGCCCCGACAGGTACTCTTCCAGGGCTTCGCGCCAATGGCGCGGGCGTGTCCCGATAGCGCGCTCCAGCTTGTTGTTGTCGAGGATAGAATAGGCGGGACGCGGGGCCGGCGCGCCGTAGTCATGGGCCGTGGTCGGGTTGAGATCGGCCGCGACGCCCGCGAGCGCGAAGATGGCGCGCGCGTAGTCGTACCACGACGTCTCACCCTGGGCGGTGCAGTGGTAGAGGCCGTACGGCGCGTCGCGCTCGAGCAGGGCCAGGGTCGCGGCGACGACGTCGCGCGTGCTCGTGGGCGCCACGACCTGATCGGCCACGACGCGTAGCGTCCGGCCGTTCGCGCCGGCGCGCAGCATCGTCTCGACGAAGTTGCCGTGGCGCGTGGTCCGCCCCGCCAGCCCGAAGAGACCGCAGACGCGTAGCACGTAGTGGCGCGGCGCGAGCGTGCGCGCGAAATACTCGCCGGCCAGCTTGGAGGAGGCGTAGGCGGAGAGGGGCAGCGGCGCGTCGTCCTCCGTGTAGGGCGCGCCCTTGGCGCCGTCGACCACGTAGTCGGTGCTGTAGTGCACCAGGATGGCGTCACGCTCGGCCGCGGCGCGGGCCAGCGCGCGCGGGCCAAAGGCGTTGACGGCGAAGGAGAGCGCCGGCTCCCGCTCGGCGTCGTCGACGCGGTTGTAGGCGGCGGGGTTGAGGACGACGTCGGGCCGAGTCTCCTCCAGGGCCGCGCGCACCGCCACGTCGTCGGCGATGTCGAGCTCCGCGCGCGCGCGGCGGGACACGGTGTGGCCGGCCCCCGCGCAGGCGGACGCCAGGTCGGCGGCGAGCTGGCCGCCCGCGCCGGTGATCAGTATGCGCATGCGCCGTCCATCGAAAACCCTCCCCGTCTCACGCCCTGTATCGTACCATGCCCCGTGGAACAGGAGACCATCTCATCTAACCGGACGCGCTCTGCGATCCCGGGGCCATGTCATTGTTGCGTGCGTTAGGAACGTAGCGCATACGCCCGGACCGCGTGGACGTATGCGCTACACCCCTACGTGTCGACCTACAGCGGTCATGGCCGAGAATGACCTAGCCCCGCGGCAATCTCGACGGAGTAGCATGGCGGGCGACTATAATGAAGCCATGAACCTCACCTTCGAGCGCGGCGATCCGGAGCGGCCCTCCGGCCACGCCGTCTTGTACTTCACCACCGGGACACCCGAGCGCGTGCTCGCCACCTACCTCATCATCCCGCCGATCACTTTTAACCTCGCCAGGTACCTGCCGCCGATGTTCGCCTCCATGCCTATGATGGCCGGCATGGACGGGACCCGCCCCGTGCCGCTCCCGCCGGTCCCCGAGGAGGTATCCGGCCGGGGCTATTTGACGGGGCTGGCCGAGGCGCGCAACGACGATCTGATCTACGCGGGCAACGTGCTCGACGACGAGCCGCAGCGCCTGGCGCTGGAGGTCGGCTATGCCGCCGATGACTATGGGGGCCGCTACGAGGCCTACGCCGGGGGCGTCATCGTCCCCGATGCGCCGCCCGTGCCCGAGCTCGACGCCGTTTCGGCCGTCTACAGCGTGATGGGCGAGGGCCAGCGCCTGGCCGAGCTGACCAAGCTGACCGGCGCGCTGCGCGAGGCGACGGAGCGCGGTGCCGTGCGCGGCGCCGCGGAGAGCCTCGGGGAGATGCGCAGCCTCGTCGAGACCCTACCGGCCAAGTATCGGGGCTCCCGCCTGCTCGCCGCCGCCCAGGAGGAAGGCGACCACGGCCGCCGGCTGTGCCAGCTGCTGCTGGAGCGCGCCTACGCGCTACAGCGTGAGGAATACCTCGACGCCGGCCGCCTCGACAAAGAGATCGACGCGCTCGACACCCAATCCTCCAGTTAACAGCTTCATAGCAAGAGATCGCGAGTAGAAGAGATCGCGAGTAGATAAGAACGCGTCCAGCACCCCTACTTCGATCTCGCGCCCTAAGCAAGAGCCCTACGTCAGGCCACTACCGGGCTTGCCACGATCGGCTCGGGCCGCGTCCTCATACGCGCGTCGCAACGCGGCGGGGGTGAGCGCGGTGGTCGGGGCGGCGAAGACGAAGCGGCCGCCGGCCAGGATGGCCACGTCGTCGGCCAGGGTCAGCGCCCCGTCGAGGTCATGTGTCGTGAGCACGATGGCCCGGCCCGGCGCGCCGTCGCCGCGCAGCAGCCGCGGGAGGTCGGCGGTCGCCTCCGGGTCGAGCCCGGCGTCCGGCTCGTCGAGCAGCAGCGCGTCCGGGCGGTGCAGCAGCGCGCGCGCGATCGACAGCCGTTGCGCCATGCCGCGCGAGTAGACGCCCACGCGGTCGTGCAGCCGCCCCTCCAGGCCCACCAGCGCCGCCAGCTCCTCCGCGCGGCTCACCCTGTCGCGCACCCCATAGAGGCGCGCGTAGTAGGCCAGGTTCTCCGCCCCCGTCAGTTCGTCGTAGAGGAAAGTCGCACCGAGCACGACCCCCAGGCGGCGACGCGCCGCGACGAGGTCGTCGGCGACCGGGACGCCCCCGAGCAGCGCCTCGCCCGCGGAGGGCCGCATCAGCGTGGCCAGGATGCGCAGCAGCGTGCTCTTGCCGGCCCCATTCGGGCCGACGATGGCCAGGGTGCGGCCAGGGGACACGCGCAGGTCGACGCCGCGCAAGACCATGGCTCGCCCGAAACGCTTGTGTATATCCCACGCCTCGATGGCCGCGGGCGCCAGTTCGACCTGTACGCTACGAACCCGCGTCACAATCGACGGCTCGCTCAGCTTATCCATAGCCCCACAGTGCGATCGCCGGGATCGGTGGCAACGGCGTATCTACCGGGAGCGCCGGCTGACGGCCTGCACATCGCCGCGCGCCCTCGCACCGGTGATAGCAGGCGCCATAGTGGCGGCCGAGGCCGGCGAGACATCGGCGCTCCCAGTAGATATGGACACCACCGCAACAATGTGACACGGATCTTTCAAAGTCCGGTCCCTGCCGTGGTTCTTTAGGGCCAGGCCCACCGCGCCGCCCCCGGTCCTCATGACTCACCCGCCCAGCCGGCGCGCGACGTCGCGCAGCCGGTCTTTCTCGCGCGCGCGACGTCGCGCGTACCGCGCGGGTGACACGCGGCCGCGCGCGTGCTGCAGGTCGAGCTCGGCGATGGCCGTCACGAGCCGCGCGCGCTCACGCTGCAACCGGCGCATACCCTCCGAGAGCGCGGGTCCCCGGGTCGCGCCATCCGCGGCCGCGGGAGACGGGGCGCGACTGCTCAAACCTAACAGGAGCAGGATGGCGAACCCGCCCCCGACAAGGATAGACACGCTGACGAAGGGGAACAGCGGGGGCCCGACGGGGGCCAGTGGGGCGGGCGGGCCGTCTATACCGATCGAGGTCGTCGTGTTCGGCGCGATGGCCTGCGCCTGCCACCCCCCGACGTGGCCGCTGCCGACGTTCAGCGTCGTGCGCGCGAAGCCGGGCGCGGTGAGCGTCGCGGGAGGCAGGGCGAAGACCTCCAGCGAGCCAATGAGATAGCGCGTCGGGATGCGCAGCGTTGGGTGGCCCGCCCCCGGTCCGTAGGGCAGGGTGAACGCGAACTTCACCTGATGGAAGCTGGCCGCGTCGCGCCCCGTCGCCGGTCGCACGACCGCATTCATGGCTACCGCGCCCCGCACGACCGTGGCCGGCGCGGCCAACGGCGCCGCGCCGGGCACGACTACGACATTGGTCGCGCCGGCGGGGACGGGGAAGAAGGCCGCGCCCCGCCCCGTCGCGGCGTCACCCCCCACGTCCGTCACGCTCGTCGGATTCACCACCGTCCACTCCTCGGCCACCTGCAGCCCGCGCGAAGTGCGGGTCATGCCGACCTGCGCCAGCGGCGCGATGAGCACCGTGTCCGACGACGTGGTGTCGTAGACGGACACCGCGAGGGGGCGAGACGGCCGCCGCGCGTCGATAGGCGCGCCGTACGCCACACCCTTGTACGTGGCGACGACAGCGTAGCCGCCATCGGGGCTGGAGAGGGGTAGCGCGTCGAGCGCGAACCTGCCGTGCGCGTCGGCCCGGCCCCGCGCGACCGTCGTCGTCCCGCCGCCGCGCAGCGCCTCCAACGCGACGGGCGCCCCCGCGACCGGCTTGTGTGTCGTCCCATTGGTGACCGTGCCGCGGATGTGGACAATAGCGGATCGCGCGAGCAACAGGGCGTACCCCCCGGGACCGCCGGCATCTTGCCGGCACATGGTCGCGGCCAGAGGGCCTGCCAGCGGCGCCAGAAGCAACAGGAAAGCCAGTTGGAAGAGTATCATCCCTCGTGCGTCCCCCGCACGGCGCCGGTGCGCTCGATGCCGTCCTCGCCGTCCTCGCCGTCCTCGCGCAGCCGGTGGCCGCACTCGGCGCAAAAGCGCGCCGTGGCGGCGTGGGGCGTACGGCAAAGGGGGCAGAGGGGCGACGCCTCCTGCACCACCGGCGCCCCGCCCCGGCCGTCGCCTCCCGCCAGACGCGCGCGCGCCCGGGCGATCTCGCTTTCCAGCCGCGCGTCCAACGCGGGCTCGTCCACCGCCGCGGGCGACCACGCCGGTCCCACGTCATCGCCCATCGCGTCGAGCTCGCTCAGGATAGCCACGGCCTTGCGGCGGTGAGGTCCCTGCAGCGCGGCGTAGTCCTCCTCGGACAGGTTGCCGATGCCACGCTCGAACTCGAGCTCTTGCAGCGTCGAGAGCGCGTGCTCTCGCTCGGCCAGCAGGCGCTCGCGCTGTCCCAGCGCCGGCCCCGGCGTGGGCTCGACCGGCTCGGGTACGAATGGCCGGGCCAGGGGATAGCCCACGAACACGAGCACGAGGGCCAACAGGAGCAGCGTCACCACGAGTATCATGCCCCGGCTCCTAGCCCCGCCGCCGCAGTTCGCGGTCGAGCAGCTCCTCGTAGCGGCGCGCCTCATCGCTCATTGGCACGGACCCTTCAGGGTCCTTTCCCTGCCATGGCCCTTCAGAGCCAGGCAGTGTGACCGCGGGCGAGACCTGCGCATAGGCGCCCGTCGCCGCCGGGGGAGCGAGTGACCAGCGGCGGATCGAGAAGAGCAGGGCCACCGCGCACAGGGCCACGACGAGGAGCGGCACAAACCAGGCCAGCGCGCCGAAGCCTTGCTGCGGGGGCGCAAGCAAGATACTCGTCCCATAGCTGTCGACCAGCCCCTGTCGTACCTGATCCTCCGACAACCCCTGCCGCAATTCGTTCCGGATGCGCCCGCGCATCTGGTCGGCATACGGGTTCGCTATATCGTTGAGCGGGATGCCTTCTTTGCAGACTGGGCAGCGCACCGTAGCGCCGACCGCGTACGCCCGAGCGTCGAGCGAACCGCCGTCGCCGGAATGCCACGTGAGCAGGCCGAACCAGAGCGCGCCGAACAGGGCGACGGCCCCGATCGCCAGCGCCAACAACGGGACAGGCCGGCGCGCCGGCCCGCCACGCGCGGCCAGAGAGGGCGCGCTCATGCCCGCGCCTGCGCGATCAGGCGGTCGAGCGTGGCCGCGTCCGGGAACTGGGAGGCGTACTTTCTCTTGTAGATGCCGCGCGGCGAGATGAAGACCGTCTCGGGCTGCCCCGTCGCGCCGTACTCGATGTTCACGTAGTCCGGGTCCTTCCCGTTGGGATAAGTGATATGGTACGTGCGCAGGAAATCGACCGGCGCCGTCGCGTCCTGCTCGTCGACGCCGACGAAGACCACGTTCTTGCCCTTCCACTTACGCCAGGCTGCTTCGAGCAAGGGGGCCTCCTGCTTGCACGGGTCGCAGCCCGCCCACCAGAAGTTGACCACCACCGTCTTGCCGCGCAGGCTCCGTGTGTCCAGGTGGCGGCCGTCGTAGAGCGCCAGCTTGAAGTCGGTCGCCGGGCGATCGTGCGCCGAGAGGGGGTCGTCCCCGCTCGGGCGCAGCACCGCCGCCGTGAGCAGCACGAGCAGCGCGAGCGCCATGACCAGCAGCAGCCACGCCAGCGGCCCGCGGCGTCGCGCCCGCTGGGGCTCATCGGTCACCGCCAGGGGTACGTTTTGCGTCTGCTCTACCATCTTTTTACGTTACTCGTGTCCTGCGACTAAAGGCGCAGGTTCGTTATCTATATTATGTCATGTCACGTCATGTATAAACAGCGGTCGCGGGCTACCTCGCCGCGACCGACGCGCCGGCGTCCCGCGCGGCCACGGCGACGCGCCGCTCGCGCGCGTCCGGCGAGAACGAGACGAACCCGCCCAGCACGACGACGAGCCCACCTACCCAGACCCACCAGGTGAGCGGGTTGATCAACACGTGCACGCCAACGGTCCCCCGCGCCGCGTCGTACTGGGTAAGCGTCGCATAGATGTCGCGCAGCGGGTTGCTGTCCACGGTCACGATCGGCAAGGTCGTGGGCTCGCCTCCCTGAGCCTGCACCTGGACGCTGTTCTGCTGGAAGGTCACGGCGCGCGCTGGCAGCGTCGTGACAACCCGCCCATCGCGGGTGACGCGCAGCAGCGCCGTGAACTCGGGTCCGACGTTCGGCGCGACGCTCTGACGCACGGACAGCGGCGTGACCCGGTAGGCGCCGACCGCGAAGGACTGCCCGATGCGCACATTCCGCTGCTGATCGTCGTGGAGCAGTATCGAGCCGGTCACACCGAAGGCCACCAGCGCGATGCCCGCGTGCACGATATAGCCGCCGTAGCGCCCGTGGTTGCCGTCGACCAGGCGCAGCAGGGCGCGGGGCCACCCCTGGCCTGTGGCGCGTCGCTTGGCCCGCGCGCCGCGGTAGAACTCCAGCGCCGTCGTAAACAAGACGGCGGCGCAGACGGCGAAGGAGAGCGCCGCGGAGGGCCGGCCTATCAGCGCGAACGAGACGACCCCGACGAGAGCCGCCGCGGCGAGCGGGCGCAGGAGGTTGCGGCGCAGGTTCTCCGCCGAGGCGCGCCGCCACGGCAGCAACGGGCCGGCCGCCATGGCGAGCAGCAGCGCCAGGAAGAGCGGCCCCGTTACCTTGTTGTAGAAGGGCGCGCCGACCGTAACCTTGCCGGCCGCCCCGCGCAGAGCCTCGGATAGGATCGGGAAGATGGTACCCCAGAAGACGGCGAAGGCGATGCCGACGAGCAGCAGGTTGTTGATCAGAAAGGCGCTCTCGCGCGAGAGGAACGAGTCGAGGCGGTTCGTCGCCCCGAGCGCGGGCAGCCGCCAATACAGCAGCGCCAGCGCGCCGACCAGGGTCGCCGCGATCACGGCCAGGAAGGCCAGCCCGAGCGCGGGGCTCGACACGAAGGCGTGCACACTCGACTCGATGCCGGTGCGGTTCATGAAGGTGCCGAACAGGGTCAGGCCGAACGTGGCGATGACGAGGGTCATGTTCCAGATCTTGAGCATGCCGCGTCGCTGCTGGATCAGGATCGAGTGCAAGAGGGCCGTCGCGGTGAGCCAGGGCAAGAGGGCCACGTTCTCGACGGGGTCCCAGCCCCAGAAGCCGCCCCAGCCGAGCTCGTTGTAGGCCCAGTTGCCGCCGAGCAAGAGCCCGCAGCCGAGGAAGATCCAGGCGAAAAGCGTCCAGCGCCGCGTCGCCGTGATCCACTCGTCGCCCACGCGGCCCGTGATCAAGGCGGCCATGGCGAAGGCGAAGGGCACGCCGAGCGCCACGTAGCCGGTGTAGAGCGCGGGCGGATGGATAGTCATGAGCGGATTCTGCAAGAGGGGCATCAGGCCCTTGCCGTCGGGCGGCGTCCGGTCGAGCGGGTAGCGCGTCCAGGGCGACTCGACCACGAAGTTGATGAGGCCCAGGAAGAAGACCTGGTAAGCCATCAGCACGGCGATGACCCAGGGCATGAGCGCGCGATTGCGCTCGCCCCGGTTCTGCCACACTACGAGGCCGCCAAAGATGCTGAGCATGAGGCACCACAGCATCAGCGAGCCGGCCTGCCCGGCCCACAGTGAGGTGAAGTCGTAGACGTGCGACTCTTCGAGGTTGCTGTGCTCGGCCACGTATACGACGTTGAAGTCGTGCGTCCACAGGGCGTAGAGCAGCGCGCCCGCGGTCAGCGCGACGAGCGCGCCCGTGGCCACGACGCCGCGCCGGGCGCTCCGCACCAACGCGGGCCGGCGCGGCCACTCCCGCAGGCCGGCCCCGATAGCCGCGCACACGACTGTATAGAGCGCACTGGCGAAGGCCAGCAGCGCCGCGACCTGCCCGAAGTCTGTCTCTGTCATTTCTTACCAATGGCTAGTAGTGTGTTGGGGCGCCTTCACTTTGGGCATCTCTACCGTTTCTCTTCATCGATTGCCTTACGCAACAGAGCGAGATCGTCCTGCACGCGGGATTGCCGCCGCGAGAGGCTGATCACGTAGGCGAAGATGACCACGAAGAAAACAGAGTAGGCCAGGACGAGGTACGGCAGGGCATCGGTGGACTTGACGTTGCCGAAGCCCGCCAGGATCAGGGCGAGGGTGTCGACGCGCATGGATGGCACCTCCGATAGCTATAGTTAGGGACGCGGCCGCGTGTCGACGGCGCCGGCCGTGAAGGCGACGCTTGGACCCGGGGAGACCGCGGCGATGGGGACGGCCGGGGCGGCGCCGGCGACGACGCGGCCGGCGGCCGGCGTCGCGCCGGCCCGCGCCCCCTCGGCCAGGGACAGCAAGTCGCGCCGCAGGTCCTCGGCGGCCTCGCGGGCGAACTCGAGGCGCACCCGCCGCAGCAGGATGAAGGTGAAGAACAGCAGCATCACCGTCATGCAGAACATCAGCGTGGCCGTCATGCGCGGGTCGTCCAGGCCGGTCAGCGCGGGGTGGTCCCCGACGTGGATGACGCGGATAGACAGGAACACGATCGGGACGGCGATGATGGCGAAGCAGCCCACCACGGCGGCGAGGCGGGCGCGGCGATTCTCATCAGCGATGGCCCCGCGCAGCATCAGGTAGGCCACGTAGATCAAGAACAGTACGGCCGTGGCCAGCAGGTGGATGTCGCCGGGGATCCAAAAGACGCCCCAGACGGGCCTGGCCCACAGCATGCCCATGCCGATGCCCATGGCGCAGAACAGCACACCCACCTCGGCGGCGGCGGCCGCCACGACATCGTAGCGGCGCTCGCGCGTGCGCAGGTACTGCACGCTGCACACGAAAACGATGCCGAAGCCCAGGAACGAGGCCGCCGCGGCCGGCACGTGGAAGTAGAAGATGCGGTAGACGTCGTGCATCGTCTTCTCGGGCGGCGCGTAGAGGAAAGCCATGGCCAGCGCGGCGATGATGGCGGGCAGCACCAGCAGGTCCAGCCCGCGCGACAAGGTTCTCAACATATCTCGTCCTCTCATCCTACTCTTCGACGACATAGGGAAATAATAGCGTGCTGGCGGCGATGTAGAGCGCGTCGCAGGCGGCCAGCACGCCGAGGGCGCCGCCGCTTGGCGCCCCCTCGACAGCCAGGCGCGTCGCGCCGGTGGCAGTCAGCACGACGGGGATGGACAGGGGCAGGAACAGTACAGGCAAGAGCACATCGCGCGCCCGCCCGGAGAGCGCCAGCGCCGCGAAGAGCGTGCCGGCGGCGGCGAGCCCGAGCAGCCCGAGCAGGGCCACGGGCAGCACGGCCGCGTTCAGCAGCGGGGCGCCGGTCAGCACCGCCAGGCCGGGCAGGGCCACGACGCCCACGAGGGCCATGAAGGTGGTCGCGCCAGCCATCTTGCCCAGGTAGAGCGCCGAGGGATCGGCCGGCGCCAGCAGCAGGCCGTCGAGCGAGCCGCGGTCGCGCTCCGGCGCGAACAGGCGCCCGAAAACGAGCACGCCGGCGAAGGCCAGCGTGGACCACAAGAGGCCGGGGGCGACGGCGCGCGCAGTGGCCGGCGGGAGCTCGAGCGCGAAGGCGAAGATGGTCACGATGATCAGCGCGAGCACGGCGCCGGCGACGAGCGTCTCGCGTGTGCGCAACTCGACGACGAGGTCTTTATAGGCGATGGCCGCGACCGTGCGCAGGTAGCCGTCCACGGGAAAGCCCCGCTACCCTTGCGACTGCGACTGCGACGGGGCGGCCTGATACTTGGTGGGGCACTTCGCGGTCAGGGTTGTAGCCGTGAAGACGTGTCCGTCGTAGGCGCCCTGCGCCTCCACCTGCGCGCCGGCCTTGAAGCCTTGCGGCAGGTCGCTGCCGTAGGCGACCATCACAGCGGAGCGCCCGTCGGAGACGCGGAAGCGCACGGCGGAGATCGCCGGGTCCGGGGCGACCGCGCCGACGACCTTGCCTTGCAACCGCACCGTCTGGCCGTAGGCGGCGGCGCCGCGGCCAAGCAACTGGCCGGGCGAGATCACGGATGTGACGGCGGCGCCGAAGCTGGAGAAGATGAGATAGACGACCGCGGCGACCATCACGAGGCCGGCCACGGCGAAGCGCCGTTGCGGCGTGCGCGAACGCCGGCGCGCCAGTTGCCCCAGCAGAGCATCGTGCGCCGGCGTGGTGTAGTTATCAGGGGAAATCGAAGCCATGGCCCACCCTCGAAATGCGGGGCATCCGCTCCCTCTAGGATACCACGCTGCGGGGCACGCCCCAAAAGGATAGCGGTGTACTGCTACTACATCGCCGCGCTGATGACGACGCGCCGGCCTGGATGGTCACGCCTACGCTGTTAGGGATGGCGGCGGTCTCGTTCGTGTCGACGCCGATGCCGTCGTCCTGCGCCAGGTTGCCACCAGCGCCAAGTCCATCGCGCTCCCCTCCTTTACATCCCGCTCCCGCCCACCGCTATAACTGGTTACAATTAGGATAGTGGAGGCCTGCAGGAGGCGTGGCTACGGGCTATTGTACGACGAGCGGGCCACCGGACGCCACGCAGAACGCGCAGTTCCACTCGCAGTTTTCGCCGCGCGGGCGGTCCCCTGGCCAGAGCAGCCCCTGGCTGGAGCAGTCCCTCCGCCGGCGCCACGCCGGGTCGAGGCTAACGCCCGGGGTTAGCTGTCGCTAGTTAGAGAGCAGGGCTGGCGCGATGGATAGTGGAACGCACGCGACGTTCGGCGACCTGGTGCGGCGGCACAGGATCGCCGCGGGGCTGACGCAAGAGGAGTTGGCCGAGCGGTCGGGCGTGAGCCCCCGCTCCATAAGCGAGATCGAGCGCGGCGGGGGGAGCGTGCCGCGCCGCAGCACCGTGGAGTTGCTCGCCGGCGCGCTGGGCCTCGCGCCGGGTGGACGCGCCGCTCTCCGCGCCGCCCTCCTCGCTCGCACGACCCCCGCCTCGATCCCACGCCCTACCGCAGGCGCATCGATCGAGACGCCGGCCGGCGCCCGCGCCGGCTCCACACCACCCACGTCGCCCGCGGCCCCCGCGGCGTCGGCCGATGCCTCGGCCGATGCCCCGGCCGATGCCTCGGCCGACGCCCCGGCCGGTCCCATAGCGCGGCCGTCACCTCTGGCCCTCGCCGGGCTGCCGGCCGCGCTCACGCCGCTGGTCGGGCGCGAGCACGAGGAAGCGGCCGTCGCCCACCTCCTGCAACGCGGCGACGTGCGCCTGCTCACGCTGACCGGCCCCGGCGGCGTCGGCAAGACCCGTCTGGCCCTGCACGTCGCCGCCGGTCTCGCCGACGCCGGCGATTATCCGGGCGGCGTCGCCTTTGCGCCCCTGGCCGCGCTCGCAGACCCCGCCCTCGTCCTCTCCGCCGTCGCCCGTGCCCTCGATGTACGCGAAGCCCCCGGCCGGCTCCTGCTCGCGGCTCTGCAAGAGTCCCTGGGGCGCGTGCGGCGCCTCCTGGTGCTCGACAACCTGGAGCACCTGTTGCCCGCCGCCGCGCCGGAGATCGTTGCCCTGCTCGCGGCCTGCCCTGCGCTCACCGTGCTCGCCACCAGCCGCGCCGCCACGCGCGCTGGTGGCGAGCACACCTTCGCCGTGCCGCCCCTGGCCGTGCCCGACCCGCGCCACCTGCCGCCGGACGCGGAGATCGTCGCGGAGGTGGGGCAGGTCCCGGCCGTCGTCCTCTTCCTCCAGCGCGCGCGGGCTGTGCGGCCCGATCTCGCGCTCACGCCCGAGGCCGCGCGCGCCATCGCCATCATCTGCGCCCGCCTCGACGGACTCCCGCTGGCCATCGAGCTCGCCGCCGCCCGCGCCCTCCTCCTCTCTCCCCCCGCGCTCCTCGCGCGGCTGGACGATCGGTTGGGCCTGCTCACGCGCGGCGCGAGCGACGCTACGGAGCGGCAGCGCACGCTACGGGGCGCCATCGACTGGAGCTACGAACTGCTCGACGCGGGCGAGCGGCACCTCTTCGCGCGGCTGGCCGTCTTCGCGGGCGGCGCAACCCTCAGCGCGGCCGAGGCGATCTGCGACGCCGCGGGCGACCTCGGGATCGACGTCCTGGACAGGCTGGAGTCGCTGTTCGACAAGAGCCTGCTGCGCCGCGCCCCCGCAGCCGATGTCGAGGGGGCCGCCGGCGCCGACAGGGCCGATGCGGGGGAGCCGCGCGTGGCTATGCTGGAAACGATCCGCGCGTACGCCCGAGAGCGGCTGGAGGCGAGCGGCGAGCTGGAGGGCGTGCGGCGGGCCTACGCGACATACTACCTTGCGTTGGTGGAGGAGGCGGATGGGCGCCTGACGGGGCCGGAGCAAGGGCGCTGGCTGGCGCGCCTCGAGCAGGAGCACGACAACCTGCGCGCGGCGTTAGCCTGGAACGTCGACGAGGGGCAAGCGTCGACGGCGCTGCGCCTGATCAACGCGCTCGGCCGATTCTGGTTCGCCCGTGGCCATGCCACGGAGGGACGCGGCTGGACAGAAGCGGCCCTTCGGCTCGCCGCCGCGACCGTGTCCCCGCACTACGCGCGGGCCCTCTACACAGCAGCGCGCCTGGCCCAGGCTCAGGGAGATTACCGCGACGCCCGCCACCTTTTCGAGCGCGGCCTGGCCATGTATGAGGCGTTGGAGGACGAGAAAGGATTGGCCAACCTCCTCACGGCTCTGGCCATGCTCGCGCACGAGCAGGGTGACCATGCGCGCGCCATGGCGCTGCACGAGCGCAGCCTCACCCTGGCGCGCGCGCTGGGGGACACGCGGCAGGTCGCCATCACGCTTGGCCACCTGGCGGTCGCCAAACAAGAGCAGGGCGACGCCCCCGGCGCCTTGCCACTCCACGACGAAAGTCTGACCATCTTGCGCGCGCTGGGTGACATGAAACACGTCGCCATGGCGCTCGGCAATCAAGGCCTGCTCTACCGCGAGATGGGCGACTTCGCGCGCGCCATGGCCCTCGCCGAGGAGGCCCTGGCCATCATGCGGGAGATGGGGGACAGGGGGGCGATCGCCATCGCGCTCAACAACCTGGGGGAAATCGCGCACGAGCAGGGCGACGACGCGCGCGCGACAGAACTGCTGACGGAAAGTCTTACCCTCTATATCGAGTTGGGAGTGCGTTGGGGCGTAGCCTATGCGCTCGAAGGGTTGGCGACAGTGGCCGCGGCAGGCAGGGCGTCTACTCGCGCGGCGCACCTCTTTGGAGCCGCGACGGCCCTACGCGCGGCGCTCGGTATGCAGCGCCCACCCACCGAACACACGCGCTACGAGGGCGCCATCGCCGGCGTACGGACCGCGCTGGGGCAGGCCGCGTTCGACGCCGCGTTCGCGATCGGCCAATCGTTGCCCCTGGACCACGCCATCTGCGAGGCCATGGCCGGGGCGGACGCGCCGGAGGGTCCGCCCCGGCAGGGCCACATCGCCATCCCGCAGGGCTAACCCCACTCACAGTCGGGAGCCGGCGATCCCCGTTTTTACCCTCGCTGCCCTCTCGTCGCCCATCGCCTATCGGCTTCCAACTCGTTACCCAGCGAGACCCTGAGAGGCCTGCAGCGTGGCGTGGCCCCGCCCGAACACGCTGCGCTCGACCACGATGCGTCCGCCATTACGCACCTGCAGCGTCTCCCCGTGGCTCGCCGACAAAGTGGGGCCGGGATGCCGCGGGGTCCCGCGCTGATAGGCGTTCACGTCGAACGTGTAGCGCGCCCCCGCCGGCGCCGTTACCCGCGTCGTCGCGGTCCGGCCAACCGTCGTGCTATAGAAGGTGATGTCGACCTGCGCGGCGCGCGCGCCCGGGTTGTAGAGTAGCAGGAACTCGCTGTCGCCGGCAGCCAGCGTGCTTCCCGGCACAGTCCAGCGCGCCGCCGGGCCTGTCCGCCCGAACACGTCGGAGCCCGCCACGCCCCGCGCGTTGGGGCTGCCGAAGTACTCCGGCCGCTCCACCACCACCGGGCGGTCGCTCGTGAGCACGCTGGCCACGCTGCTCACGCCCCGCACGATGTTGTTGACCAGGATGGTCGCCCGAGCGCCCCCGGCTACCGTCAGCGTGCGGCGGCCCAGCCGACGCCCATCGCGGCCGAAGAAGGTGGCAGTGACCGACGCGGAGTGACTCTGCGGGTTCAGGACGGTCAGGAAGGTCTGGAATGGACGCGCCGTCGAGCCCTCCGCGAAGGTCCATGAGGTCGCCGTGTTCGGCGTTCCCTCGCGCGCGGTCAGCCCGTAGCCAGCCTTGCCGAAGGTCAGCGTCCGCTCGACCAACACGGGTCTATTGGAGTCGGCCACGATGCTCACCGCCGTGCCCTTCTTTCCGGCGAGACTATTGACGTCGACCACTCGCTCGCTGTGCGCGGCCACCGCTTCGGACACGGTGCGGTTGCCCCGGCCGCCCGGCGGCAGCAGCCGCAGGCGCACCGTAGCCGCTTGCCCGTTGGGGTTGAGGATCGACACGGTCTCGCGGAAGGTGAGGCCGGTGTAGCCCTCGGCCAGGTACCACGTCCTACCGAGCGACGGGCTGCCGAGCAGGCTGTCACCGTCCGTGCCGGGCCGCGTCAGGTTGATCTGGCCGGACACGGCGCGGTCTGAGGCCACGCAGAGCCCGAAGGCGCCGCGCCGGGGGGGTGAGACCGGCGACGGAGCAGCTCCGCTGCGCGTTCGCCGGGACGGTCAGGGTGGCCGTGGCCGTGCCGCCGCGCTCGAAGTAGAGGGTGAGTGTGACGCGGGCCGGCTGGCCGTTGGCGTTGAGAACGGCCAGTGCGGAATGTGCGCTCGACGTTTCGATGCCGCCGGCGACGCAGAAGCGGCGCGCGAGGGGAGGCGACGGCCGGGGCTTAGGCGGCGCCGTCGTGCCCGTCGGCGCCGGAGCGACCGTACCCGCGCTCGTCGGCGTTGGCACGGAGGCGCTCGTGCTCGTCGGTGGCGCCGTTGTGCCTGTTCCCGTCGGAATCGGTGCCGTCGTGCCCGTGCTCGTGGGAATTGGCGGCGTCGTCGTGCCGGTGCTCGTCGACGCCGGTACGGAGGCGCTCGTGCTCGTCGGCACGGAGGCGCTCGTGTTTGTTGCCGACGGGACCGCCGTGCTCGTCGCCGAGGCCGGGGCCGTCCCGGTGGGGACTGCCGTCGCCGTGCCGGTGGGCGCGCCCGGCGGATGGCGACCGATCGTGAGCGGCGACGCCCACACCGCCCGCGCCGTCGTCTGGCTCGATGCCCGCGACGGCCCGGCCTATGCGCACCTGGCCTTTGCCAGGGACCGGCCCGCCCTGGCCACGTTGGGACCCGGCGGCCTCTACCTCGCCGTGGGGCTGCGTTTCCTGAGCCGGCCCGTGGGGCTGGGCTTGGCCGCGCTGGACGCCGAGTCCGGGCACGGGGCTATCCGTTCACTGGTCGTGGACCCGGCGTTCCGGGGCAAGGGGATCGCCACGACCCTGCTGGCGACGCTACAGGACGGCCTGCGCGCGCGGCTGTACCCACACCCACCTCTATACGGACGTATTCCGGCGGCCCTGGCGGCCCTGGCGGCCCTGGTGCCACCACCGCGCTGGAATGCGTGCTCCAGAAATGCGGCTGGCCGCGCCGCCCCCGGCGGTGGACCGGCTGCTGTTCGAGGCGCGCGATCCCGAGGGCGATGGGCACTGGTTCCAGCGCCCGTGGGCGCTGCCGCCCGGCGTCACTATGTTCGACTGGGCCGACCTGCCGGCCGCCGAGGCGCGGGCGCTCGAGGAGCAGTGCCGCAGCGACCCGCGCTACCAGGGGGCCCTGCTCAACCCGAACCTGCCCCTCGAGCCGCTCAACAGCCTCGGGTTATGGTACGAGGGCGAGATCACCGGCTGGCTGCACGTGCGCCGCGTCGCCCCGGACCGCCTCGTCTACGACAACTTCTGGGTGCGCCGCGACGTGCTGCGCGTCCGCCGCATGGGCGTCGGCCTGACGCTCCTGGCCGAGGCGCTGCGCCGCCAGCACGCCGCCGGTATCCCCTGGTCGTATTGGTGCGTGGACCCCGGCAACCGCCACATGCTGCGCATCGTGAAAATCTACGTCGAGCAATACGTCGTCGCGGTCCGCGAGCTGCGCCATGCCATCATGCGGCTCGACGGCCCCGGCGCCGCAAACGATCCGGCTGCGGCGTCGGGGTAAGCCAAACACAAACTACTGCGCTGAGGCGAACGGGGCGACAAAAGGCCGGCACGGGGCGTGCCGTCACTCTAGACCGTCGTTCAGCAGAGCCAGGAAAGCATCGCCGCCGATGTACGCAGTACCCTCGTGGGCGTGCCGGCCGTCGGCCCCGCGCGGCGGGTAGTGCCGCGTGTTCTCCGAGACGATGTATCCCGCCCCGCTCGCCTTGGCCGCGGCCCACACCGGGTGGTCCCACACATCCGCCAAGCCCTCCCAGCGCGATGGGTAGGGGGGCTTCGGGTCGACCGTCGCGAACGAGGCGATCAAGTAGTCCATTCATGCGCTTGGCGCTCGCGGCGCAGGAGCGTTCGTTGGTCGCCGATATGTCGTCGCCCGTCCGCTCCAGCCAACGCCACACGAGCACGCGGTTCAACTCGGCCACGATCCAGGGCGACCATACCGCCTCGAACGTGCCGAGTTGCGCGTGCTGTTGCAACGCGCGGCGTAGGCGCGGGGACACGAGGGTGCTGGTGTCCACGACAGCGCGCATGGCCGACGCCCCATTCGCGGTCACGAGACCGCCATGGTCGTGTCGGTCGCGCGCTCCCACGGCAGCGTCCCCAGGCGCGCCCGCTCCAGGTCCTCCATCTGCTCCGCGCTCAGGTCGCCCCCCAACGCGTCCGCCGCGTCGTGCGCGCGGTCGGATGCCTGAATGCCGCGCACCAGGTCGCTCCCCTGGAGGCGCTCCAATTCGCGCAGCGGGATCATCATGCGGTTACCGTGCCGTTCGTAGGTCAGGCCCGCGCGCCGCACCAGCGCCTTGACCGTGTTCACAGAGCGGATGCCCAGCAGTTCGGCCGCCTCCGTCGTCGTGCAGAGCCGTCCGGGCTCCACGTCCTCCAGGGTGCGGTCGAGCGCGGCGAGCGCCTTATCCCCCTCGCCGCCCGCTATGTACGCCCGCACCTGCCGCAGCTCGTCGCGCAAGGTCGCAATGGTCATGGCTACCCCTCCTCCACCACCTCCGCCATCGTAAGGCTCAGCTATGATCGTACATCTATTCGTCATTTTTGTCAATCAGGATAGCATGAGGACGAGCGCGGCCGCGATGAGGAGGAGGGCCACCGCGAGGCCGATCAGCCACGGCCACGGGGCGGCGAGCCGCAGCGGCTCGTCGAGATCCTCCGCGCCGACGCGGCGCCGGGGCGTTCCAGGATATGAGAGGGGATCGGTCGATCGGTTCATGGCATAGACCTCATAGACGACACATCACGCCAACTGGCGCCTGGCCAGGTCGGCGAAGAGGCCGTCCCGGGCCATCAACTCGGCGTACGAGCCGGTCTGCGCCACCTTGCCGGCCTGTAATACGTAGATGCGGTCGGCGTTGACGATCGCGCTCAGCCGGTGGGCCACGACCACGCGGGTGACGGACAGGCCCTCCAGGTTGTGCCCGATGCGCCCCTGCGTCGCGTTGTCCAAGGCGCTCGTGGCCTCGTCCAGCAGGAGGATAGGCGGTTTTCCGGCGACCGCCCGCGCGATCATCAGCCGCTGGGCCTGGCCCCCCGAGAGCACGCCGCCGCGCTCGTTGACGATGGTGGACAGGCCCATCGGCATGCGCCCGATATCCTCGTCCAGGGCGGCCAGCCGCGCCGCCTCCCGCACGTCGTCGTCGGTCAGCCCCCGCTGGCCCCCGATGTAGTCGGCCAGCCGGCCGGGCGTGACCGCGCTGGTTTGCAGCACGGCGTCCACTTGCCGGCGCACCGCGCGCGGGTCGAGCGTCGCCAGGTCCTGCCCGTCGAGGAGGATAGTTCCCGCCTCGGGCGCATCCAGGCCGAGCAGCAGGCGCAGCAGGGTCGACTTGCCCGACCCCGAGGGGCCGACCAAGGCGATGAACTCGCCCGGCCTGGCCTCGATCGACACGTCGTCCAGCACGGGCGGCCCCGCCGGACTGTAGCGGAACGACACGTGGTCGACCCTGATGCCTCCGCGCAGCCGGCCCGGCCGGCGCGCGCCCGGCCTGCCCTCCGGCCGGGCCGCGAAGATGGGCTTGAGGCGCTCGTAGTCCGGCACGATACTCAGGACCTGGACGATCGCCATGCTCACCTGCAGCCCGCTGCCGATCAACTGCGCGAAGGCCACGTTGAACGAGAGGAAGCGTCCGGCGCTCAATCCCGCGCCGTGCAACGCCGCCACAACGGCGAACACGACGGCCATGCCCAGGAGCGGGAACCCCGCGTCGAACGCGGCGAGGGCGGCGTTGACGCGGCCGCTCCCGTAGGCCAGGCGCTGCTGCTCGACGAAGCCGCGCGCCCAGCGCGCGAATGCCCCCGTTTCCGCCCCGGCCATCTTGATCGTGTCGATGCCGTTGAGGATCTGCAGCACGGTGGCGGCGAGTCGCCCGCCCGCGTCGGCCAGCCGGCGCTGGTACCTGACCTGACGGGTCCCGGCGCGCACCGTGACGGCGGCGGCCACGAGCACGAGCGCCACCGCGACCACGGCCAGCGGCGCGCTGTCGTACACGAGCACCCCGACGTTGAACAGGGCGAAGAAGCCGGCGAAGATGGAGGTGACGCCCGGTCCAGAGAGCGCCTGCCCGATCGCGCCGATGCCCAGCAAGCGCGCGCCGAGGTCGCCGGCGGCGTAACGGCGGAAGAAAGAGATGGGCAGGTCGAGCAGGCGGTCGGCGACCGCGGCCTGCAGCATCGATTTGCCCTCCACGCGCAACACGGCGATGCCCTGGACGACGCGGAACAGGGTCGCCGCCAGCGCGGTCGCCAGCAGGGCCAGGCATACCACCAGGAGGCGGCCGCGGCTGCCGGAGGGGATGACCGTGTCCACGACGTACGCCGTGGCGAGCGGCGCGGCCAGGGCGAGGAGGCCGGCCGCCGCGCCGGTGAGGAGGATCATCGCGACGTCCCGCCGGGCCGCGCGGAGGGAGAAGCGCCAGATGTCGCGCAAGGTGACGGCGTGGCGGGGCAGGGGCGCGTAGAACATGTAGGCGCGCGCGGATAGCATCTCAGCGACGCGCCTCGTCACCGCCTCCCGCGCGCCCGTCACTGGATTCACGACGACATAGCGCCGCGGCGAGACGGGCAGGAGGGCGACGGGCCGCGCGCCGTTATCGTCGCCCGCGCCGGTCCCGTCGTCGCTGTCCCTGCTGTCGCGTCGGAAGCCGAGGAACGGCCCGCCGTCGCGCCGCCACCAGTCGCCCGCGAGCGTCACGGCGCGCGCCCGGACGCCCGAGGCGCGGGCGATGTCCCCGACGGTCCGCCAGTCCTCCGGCAGGTCTTTCGTGTCCCACGCCGCCCGCATCTCGACGCCCAGCGCCCCGCCCACCAGCCGGCACGCCGCTTCGAGCGCGCCGGATCGTCGCGCGCACGCGTGTTGCCACTGGTCTGCCGAGACGCGGCAACCGGGACCGGCGAGCAGCGGCAGCGCGCGCCAGCGGCGCCAGGGGGTACCAGGGGCGTTTTCGCCGTGGAGACTGCCGCGAGGGCGGCGGCGGTGTCGCGGGCCGTCGCCCGCCGCGCCTCCGTGCGCGCCCGCAGGCGCTCCCGCTCCGCCCGCTCGTCCGCGCGCATGTTGGCGGCGATCAGGTCCGGCGCCAGGCGCTGGACGCGAGCGAGGTCCCGCCACAGGGCGTCGTCCGCGACGAGAGACCATTTGTCCTTTCTGGCGATCACCGCGGAGAGGGCCGTGAGCCACCCGTCGAGCAGCGCGGCGATCCGGTCCGCGTGCGTCCCCTCGGCCGCGGTCCGGCGCAACGCCGCGAGCGGGAGCTCGCGCACGGTCGCGCCCGGGGCGCCGGTCGCGAGCAGCGCGGGGCCGGCGCCGTCGGCGGGCGCGTCCAGGCCACAGACCAGGCCACCCGCTTCCACGCGCAGCAGATGCCGGCGGGGGCCCGCCGGCTGCCCGCCCCGCAGGCGCAGGGCGAACACGTCGACCGCGCCCGCGAACACGATATAGGCGCGCGCGGGATCGTCGAGCGGCAGCGGCTGGTTGCCCGCCAGGGACAACAGGCGGCCCGCGCCTCCCTCGTGGTCAGGCCGATCGGGCGAATAGGGGCCGAAAGGCGCCGCCGCGCCTCGGCCAGCGATGCCCCCGCCCCCGGCAACCGGCGATGCCGGGGGCGCGTCATCGATCCCGGCCGCCCCCATCAAGTCGGCATAGCGGCCCGGCACGTCGCGCAGGCTCTCGTGCGTGCCCCGTTGGACCACCGTGCCCCGGTCGAGCACGATGATCTCGTCGCAGTCGCGGATCGTGCTCAGGCGATGGGCGATGATCAGGCACGCGCACCCGCGCCGCCGCAGGTGGTCGTCCACCCGCCGTTCGGTGGCCGCGTCGAGGGCGGCGGTGGCCTCGTCGAGCACCAGGATCGTGGGGTCGCCGGCCAGGGCGCGGGCGATGGCCAGGCGCTGGCGCTGGCCGCCGCTGAGGTCGCGGCCATCCTCTTCGATGCGCGCGTCATAGCCACCCGGCCTGGCCATGATGTCATCGTGGATCGCGGCGTCCCGGGCGGCCGTGCGCGCCCGATCCTCGGGTACCGTCGTATCCCAGAGCGTCAGGTTCTCACGGATCGTGCCCTCGAACAGGACCACGTCCTGGGGGACGACGGCCAGGGAGTTGGTGAGCAGGTCGCGCGGGATCTCGTCGCGGGGACGCCCATCGAATGTGATGGTCCCCGACCAGGGCTCGTACAGCCCGGCGACCAGCCGGGCCACGGTCGATTTGCCGCTGCCCGAGTCCCCCACGAGGGCGACGCGGGCGCCCGGTTCGATGCGCAGCGAGAAGTCCTCGAGCAGCGGGGGCGCCAGCCGGCTGTAGCCGAAGGTCACGCCCCGCAGCTCCACGCGCCCGGCCAGCTTGGCCGGCGTCGTTCCCGCGGACGGGGCCGGTGGGTCGTCCGCGAGCGGGTCGCCCGCGAGCGGATTGACGGGGTAGCGGTGGATGTCGTCCATGCGCCGCAAGCCGGCCTGCATATCCTGGACCCCTGTCGCCAGGCCGACCAGGCCGCCGATGGGCGCCATGAACGCGCCGGCCAGGACCAGAAACGCCAGCAGGGCGCCGACCGTGAAACGCCCGTCCATCACCGCCAGGCCACCCAGCCCCAGCACGGTCGCCGTGCCGAGGGAAAGCAGCAGAGGCGGCGCGGCGGAGACGACGACCGTGGCCACGCCCAGCCGCTGCTCCGCGTTCTTGACCCTGGCCTCATAGCCGGTCCACCGCGCGAAGAAGTCGTCCTCCGTCCCGCTGGCCTTGATGCTCTCGACCGCGCGCAGGCCGCTGCCCGTCACCCCGTTGAGCAAGCCCCAGTCGCGCAGCAGCCTCCCGTTCTGGTCCGTGCGCAGCCGCGCGACATGGCGCACGGCCACCGCGTTGAGCAGGGCAATGAGGAGCAAGAGGGCCGTGAGCCGCGCGTCGTAGCTGAGCATCAGCACGACACAGGCGACGATCACGCCCACGCCGAGGAGGTTGGTCGCCACGGACACGGTCAACGCCCCCGCGACCGCGCCGGCAATGGTCGCCTGCGCGCCCAGCTCGCCGGGCTGGCGTTGGGCGAAAAAGAGGCTGGGCAGCCGTAGCAGGCGCCGGAACAACGCGCCTCCCTGAGTGACGACCAGCCTGGCCTGCAACCGCGCCAGGGCGACCTGCTGCAGCCAGGCGCACAGCGCGGCCAGCAGCCCCGCGACGCCGAGGCCAAGGGCAAGCGGGAGCGCCCCCCCTGCCGCGCCGCCGGTTAGGTACCGATCGACGAAGATCCGGCCCGCGACGGGTGCGGCCAGCCCGAGCAGGGCCAGGACGGCGCTCAGCAGGACGACGAGGAGCAGGGCCGGCGCGGCGCCGCGCAGCCAGCCGCGTAGCAGGGACATAGTCCCCTGTCGCGCGCCGCCGCGCCGGAAGTCGGGGCCGGGCTCGAAGGTCAGGGCGACCGCGCTAAAAGAACGGGCGAACTCCCCGTCGCTCACCACACGCGGCCCCGTCGTGGGATCATTGAGGTAGACCTTCCCGCGCGCGAACCCCTCGACGACCACGAAATGGTAGGAGTCCCAGAAGGCGATGAACGGCGTCGGGAGCGCCCGCGCCCTCCCTGGCTCGACCTTCAACCCGCGGGCTAGCAGCCCGTACGACCGCGCCGCCTTGACGATGCTGCTCGCCTTGCTGCCGTCCCGCGACACATCGCAGGCCACCCTCAACTCTTCGAGCGGCGCGATGCGCCCGTGGTAGCCGAGCACGATGCCTAGGGCGGCGGCGCCGCACTCCGCCTCCTCCATCTGTAGGACCGTGGGTGTGACCGCCCGCCCCGTGCGCCGCCGCCGCGCCGGTCCCCGTCGCCCCCCCATTAAGGCGGCCATTATAGGCTCACCTCCTGCTGGCGCGCCAGCGCGCCGTACAGCCTCCCTCGCGCCAGGAGCTCGGCGTGGCGGCCACGCTCGGCGACGCGGCCCTCGTCGAGGACCAGGATCTCGTCGGCGTCCTCAATTGTATCGAGGCGGTGGGTGATGACGATGCGGGTAGACCCTAGCGCCTTGAGGTTGGCCTCGATCCGCCGCTCCGTGAGCGCGTCGAGCGCAGAGGTGGCCTCGTCGAGCAGCAAGATGGCGGGCCGGTGCAGGAAGGCTCGCGCCAGCAGCAGGCGCTGGCGCTGCCCGCCCGACAGGTTGGCGCCATTCTCGCCCGCGTACGTCTTGTAGCCCTGCGGCAGGCGCATGATGTCGTCGTCGATCTCGGCCAGGTGCGCCGCCGCGCGCACCTTATCCATGCCGACCCCCTTTTGACCAATCTCGATGTTGTAGCGCAGGGTCTCGTTCATAATCCCGGCCCCTTGCGCCACCACGCCGAGTTGCCGGCGCACCGACGGAAGATCCAGCTCGGCTAGCGCGAGGCCGTCGTACAGGATGCGCCCCTCGGTGGGCGGATAGAAGCCCAGCAGCAGCTTGAGCAGCGTGCTCTTGCCCGCGCCGCTCGGCCCGACGACGGCCACTTTCTGGCCGGGCTCGACGCGCAGGGACACCCCTTGCAGAGCCGGCGGCGCCGTGGGGTTGTAGCGGAAGCTCACGTCCTCCAGCTCCAGCCGGCCGCTCAAGGGGGGTGCCGGCCGCACGGCCGCGCGATCCTGCTCGGGTTGGGCGGCCAGCGTGTCGGAGAGCCGGTACAGGTGTACGGCGATCTGCTGGAGCGTGCGCACGCTCGCGATCAATGCGGCCAGCGGGTCGAACAGAGAGTAGGCGACCAGGACAAGGGCCAGCATGGTCCCCGGACTGAGATGGCCGGCCAGGATCTCGCGGCTGCCTAACAGGAGCAAGATAGCCGCTCCCATAGGGGCAACGCTCGTGTCGATCAGCTCGGACAGGGCGCGCTTGTGGCCGTGGGCGAGCGTGAGGTTCAGTCGTTTGTGCAGCAGATTGAGCCAGTGGCCGAAGATATACTCTTCCGCGCCGGTCACTTTGACGCTCTCCATGTCGCCGACCGTCCGCAGCAAGTAGACGAACTCCTCCAGCGCGGCGTCACGCTCCTGCTGGGCCAGCACGTCGAGCGGGCGTTAGCTGGCCGCGAGCCAGGCCGCCTGCAGGCCGAGCAGGGCCAGGGTCACCAGGCCCAGCAGTGGTGAAACGACGAACACGATGAGCGCGGACACAAGCAGCGTCAGGCTATCGAGCAGGATCGTCAGGGTGCGCGCGTTGAGCGCCTCGCGCAGGGCGTCGCCCTGTTACACCTGCATGACCAAGCTATCGCGGCCGCGGCGCTGGAAGAAGGTGTAGGGCAGGCTCAGGATGTGCTGGAATAGGGCCGGCGTCAACAGCAGGTCCAACCGCTCGCGCAGCAGGACGAGCAAGACCGAGCGCAGGTACGTCCCCGCCAGGCGGGCCAGCGTCAGCGGCAGCAGGGCCAGCGCGGCCAGCCCCAGCAGGTCGGGGCGGCGGGCCCCCAGCACGCCGTCTACCAGCAGCTTGAGCACGAGCGGGAAGGCCAGCGCCAGCAGCTGCGCCACCAGCGTCGCCGCGGCCACTTGCGCCAGCAAAGGGACGACGCCGGGCGCCCGGAACAGCGAGGCGGCGTACGTCCGCCAGGGCGATGGCCCCCGGCGCGGGGACGTCTGAAAGGCCGGTCCGGGCTCGAAGGCGAGCGCCACGCCCGTGTACCGCTTGCCGAACTCGCCCATCTCCATCCAGCGCCGGCCCTGGCCGGGATCGGCCAGCCGCACCCGCCGGGGCGTCCACTGTTCCAGCACCGCGAAGTGGTTGAACCCCAGGTGCACGATGGCGGGCAGCCTCAGCTCGCGCAGGCGGTCCAGCTCCCGCGCGTAGCCTTTCCCTTCCAGGCCGAACGCGCGGGCGACCTCCAGCAGCTGGCGGGCCGTCACGCCGTCGCGCCCACCGCCCAGCGCCGCGTAGCAGTCGGCCAGGCGGGTCTTGCGCCCGAAGTAGCCGAGCATCATAGCCAGGGAGGCGGCCCCGCACTCGGTCACGTCGGATTGGTACACAAGGGGCACACGCGCACGCCGGTGTCGTCGCTTGATGGCAGGGCGAAGGAGCCTCATCGGCGGCGCTCTCTCTTCGGTTTCAATGGGCCAGACGATCGGTCAGAGCCAGTAGCGCCGCCAGTCCACCGCCCGTGAACAGCCCGACCATCAGCCAGAGGATGGTGACGCGACGCGGCATAGCGAGGCGAGGCCGATGGATCTCCTCGTCCGGCCGCTCGTCGTGGCGCAGGGCCGCCGGGCGGAAGACCTTCTCGCGGGTAGGGTGTGACATGCCCTCTATGATACGCGATGATCCGCGCGGGCACACGCAGCGCGGCGGCCTGCCCGTCGTCCTGCTGGCGGCCGCCCCCGATAGGCTATGCCTCGACGTGGCGCAGGCGGCCGGCGTCGCGCAGGGCGGCGAGGTCGCGGGCGCCGCTGCAGAACATGGCGATGCGCAACTGCGCGCCGAGGACCTCCAGCGCCTCGATGGCCTCGTCGGGACCCCGCGCCGCCGCCTTGAGTAGAGGCGAGGCCAGGCCCACGAGGTCGGCCCCGAGCGCGAGACACATGGCGACCTCCACGCCGTCGCGCACCCCGCCGCTGGCCACCATCGGCAGGTCGGGCGCGGCGCGCCGCGCGGCCACGAGCGCGTCGGCCGTGGGGATGCCCCACCCGGCGAAGGCGGACGCAACCGCCGCCTGCCGCGCGTCGCCGCGCCGGCGCTCCACCTCGCTCCAGGAGGTCCCGCCCGCCCCGGCCACGTCCACCGCGGCCACGCCGGCTTCCTTGAGCCGCGCCACGACGACGCCCGAGAGACCCCAGCCGACCTCCTTGACCATCACCGGAATGTCCAGGCCCGCGCACAGGTCCGCGATGCGGCCGAGCAGGCCGGCGAAGCGCGTGTCGCCCCCCGGCTGGACCGCCTCCTGCAGCGGGTTGAGGTGCAGGATCAGGGCGTCGGCTTCGAGCGCGCGCGCGAGATCGCGGCAGCGCCGCGCGTCGTAGCCGTAGAGCAGTTGCACCGCCCCGAGGTTGGCGAAGAGCAGCGCGTCGGGGGCCTCCGCGCGCACGCGGAAGTGCGCGCGGGCCACCTCGTCCTCCAGGACGATGCGCCCCGAGCCCAGGCCCATGGCCACGCCGCAGGCCTGCGCCGCGCGGGCCAGGTTCCGATTTATGCGTCCCCCCTCGGGCACGCCGCCGGTCATCGAGGAGATGAGCAGGGGCAGACGCAACGGGTGGTTGAGGAAACGCGCGCCCATGTCGACGTCGGCGAGGTCGAGCTCGGGCAGCGCCTGATGCTCGAAGCGGTAGCGCTCCAAGCCTGTAGTGACGCCCTTCCCTGCGACGTCCTCCTCCAGGTTGATGCGGATATGGTCCTGCTTGCGGGTCCCGGTCGCCCCGGTCGCCCCGGTCGCCCCGGTCGCCGATTGCTCGCTCACGCGGATTCTCACCTCACCTGAACATGCGCCGCCCCCTCCACCGCGGCCGCGTCGCCCGGCTAGCTCGCCTGCCTAGCCACCGGGTTCGCGAAAAGGCGGTGGCGCGCAGGACGACTCCTGTATACACGCGGGATTGCTCCTGTATACTCAAGTATAGAGCGAAAAGGTGATGCCCCCGCTACCGATTGTATGGAGGCGCAGGTCTATGCTGCGAGAGATCCCCGGCGTGATCGTCTATATCGTTTTCCTGGCCGGCTTCGTCTTCCTGATGAACACAATCTCGGCGACGAACTTCAACGGCGACGCCAACTACTTCTCGCTGATCGGCGCCGGCGTGATCATCTTCATCACGCTGATGGTGTATTGGGAGCGCATCTTCCCGGCTGGCGACTAGCCGGTAAGAATGCTATGGGCTTTCTATCGCGTCTTTTTGGCCGCAGAAGCGCGGCGGGACCGGCCGCGGACGCGGACGGCGCGCTGTGGCTCTACGTGCGATGCGCTCGCTGCGAGGAGACCATCCGAGTGCGACTCCAGCCGCGTACGGACGCGCAGCCGGAGTACGATGAGAGCGGGCGCGCCACGCATTCTTTCTTGCGCAAAGAGATCCTCGGCAACCGCTGCCCGAACCTCATGAGCGTCGAGCTACATCTCGACGGCAGGGGGCGTATCAGCGACCAGAGCGCCGAGCGCTGCACGATCATCGGCCGGGAGGAGTACGAGGCGGGACGACGCGCCCAGACCTGAGCGCGCACGCCTGATATGGCCGAATACTCCCCCTTTCTGAATCGCCTGCGCCACGACCTGGGCAAGCGATTCACCGTGGCCGAGGAGCACACTACCGATCCGCAGAAGGTCAACCTGCTCGTGCTGCGCCAGCGCCACGACGACCTGCTCACCGTGGTGGCGGACGCGCGCTGGCTCGCCCTCCAGGGCCACGAAGACTCGCCGGTCATGCGCGTGGAATACAAGCACCTCGTGGTCGCGGTACGCAACTACTTCGCCCGCCCCGCGGCGCTCCCCCCCGCGCTCTTCCACTGGCCCGGCACGCAGGAGAGCCGCGAAGAGGTGCGCCGCGCGCTCAGCCGTCGGAAACGAGCGGTTAGCGATTAGCTGTTAGCAGACAACTCAGCGCTATTTGGCGGCGCGGGCCTCCAGTTTCTCGCGCGTGAGCACGAGCGCCTGGTTGGGCAGCATCGCCCACAGGCTGAAGAGCAGCAGGACGACACCGACGCCCGTGACGATGAGGATGGTGGAGAGAATCAGAAGCGCCACGAACAGGCCGAGCGTGCGCCCGGGCGCCGCGATGGTGAGGATGAGCGCGTTGCGCAGCATGGCGCGCGGACGATATCCGCGCACCATCAACGGCCCCAGGTACAGGCCCAGGATGTTCCAGAACGCGAACAGGTACAGACACGTGACGCCGACGATCTTGAGCGCCGACGCGTGCTGGCCGAGGTACCACCCCGTCGCGTAGATGAGGGCGACCGAGATGACCCACTGAGCGGCCGCGAGCAGGAGGCTCTTACCGAACAAGCGGCGATAGTCGCGCCAGTAGTCGGAGATCGTGTGCATCTCCGCCTCGACGACCTTGGCGCAGTAGGCCGACGCCGCCCCCCACGCCGGCGCCGCGATGACGCCGACGAGCAGGAGCGGCGTCAGCGCCAGGGCCTGCCGCGGGCGCTGCAGTATCACCAGCAGCACGAGGAGCAGCGGCAGGCTCAGCACGAAGGTGAAGAGGTTGACGACGATCAGCGCGCCGAGGTTGTCGTAGACGGAGAAAAACAGGCGTGTAATCGGCCGGCGCCTCTCCACGAAGTCGGGCACGGGGCCGAACAAGGATTCCGCGCTCTGCAGCCCCCGCGCGTTGCTGATCTGCGCGTCGGCGAGCTTCTCGCGCTGCCCGCGCTGCCGCTGTTCCTTCTCCAGACGCTCCCGCAGCTCGCGCTGCCGCTCTTCCTGCTCTTGCACTGCCGCTCCTCACTCTCATGTTGATGGTAGCGGGTACGCGCGCAAAGCGCGAGGTCGCGCGTCGCGCGGGGCGTGCCCTATGATTGTGACCGGAGCCTGGCCCACGGCGCCCACTGTCACAACCATGGGGCGCGCTTAGTTACAGGGTCCGCGCCGCCACGGATGCGGCGCGGCGGCATGGCAACAGTTGCTTCCGTTCCACCAGCCTACCCGCGCCCTCCACGCGGCAGG
>JAABUH010001271.1_pt1 | contig 29530 bp, 32 predicted proteins | sample 5559121 | NCBI WGS metagenome assembly JAABUH01 (sample SAMN10711871, study PRJNA513364) | rock metagenome | isolation source: Antarctica rocks | place: Antarctica: Victoria Land, Battleship Promontory nord | collected 2015-12-28
GCTCATGTGTTTTTCTCCTTTTCCGCGATCATATTTTCTGTTATGCTTCTGCTATTTACTGCTATCTACAATGTGGGAGGTGGGGGCCAGACGCCCGGCTGGGCCGGGGCAAACGGACTTGGAGGCGCGTCGGCAACAGGCGGCTGCGTCAGGGCCAAATACCCGACCGCGATGCTGATCAAAAAGAGCGGGTAAGTCACCAGCATTCCGACCGCGCATAGGAGCGCACCCAAACCGCCGACGAGCACGGCGACGAAGTAGAAGAGGATTCCCATCAGCCATTGGCCTTTGAGGAGGCGAACGCTGCCTAAGATCGCGTCCACGGCGTTCGCTCCCCGATCCAATATCAGCAGGGGCGCAAACATCAGCAGCCCTTCCAGGACGAGGGAGGGGATCATGGCGAGCAGCCCCACGAGCGAGACCGCCTGCCGCCCCGACATGCCGGTCAGGTGCAGGACTCCGAGCAGCAGCGCCTGCACAAGCAGCGCCGCACCGGCGATGAACGCGGCCACGACAGCTAGCGGTAGAGCCTGCGGGAACGCTGAGAAGACCCCGCCGACGCTGATTGGCTCACCGCGCGCCTGGCGCAGCGCCATCTGGGAAAAACCGGCCAGGAAAACGGCGTTTGCCGCCGTCAGCAGCAAAGTGAAGCCTTGGGTGCGGGCAAACTCATAATAAGGGTTCTGCTGGCGGACATTGGGAACGGTGTGGTTTACAACAGCAAGATAAGTCTGCTGCAAGATGTTCAACATGCCGGTTGGGATCGCCCACAGCAACCAGAGGAGCAGACCGACCAGGAGGTACAGCAGGAAGGCCCCGATCCAGATGCCCGCCTGCGCTGAGAACAGCGTCCACGCCTGCCCTAGCCAGGAAAAATCCACTCGGCCTGTCGGCGGTGCATACCCGCCGCCCCCGTATCCACCGGGATAGCCTCCTGCGGAATATCCTCCGCCTGTCGGAACACTCATGCCGTCTCCTCTTCCACTGGCCGCGAATACTGGGGCACTGTTCGGCGCGATGGCGAGAAATTCCTGCAAGCAAGCAGTAAGAAAGTGACAACTCCCCACGCCTAAAGGCGGGGGCTTCTACGGACTTAACCGACGCTATGTTGCCCCATAGCGGTTGCGAGATTGAGGATGTTGATGGCAGCGTTGGTGTCCCTGTCCAGGCTTGCGCCACACATGGGACACAGATGCCAACGCTCCGACAACTTCTTCTTGGCCCTGTATCCGCAGGCGTGACAGTCCTGCGAGGTGTAGGAAGGGTTGATGGCATAGACCTCACGACCAGCACTTTCAGCCTTCTGCGCGAGGATAGTTCGGAACATTGACCAGGAAGCGTCGGCGATGCTCTTGGCGAGGCAGTGGTTCTTCACCATGCCCTTGACGTTGAGTTTCTCGACGGCAATCACGCCGAAGCGGTTGACTAGCCTTCGGGCGGTCTGATGAACGAAATCATGACGCCTGTTGCGGATGCGCTCATGGATACGAGACAGAACCTTGTTGGCTTTACGACGTTCACGGCTTCGCTTCTTGGTCTTGGCTTGCTTTCTGCCAGCCTTCGCCAACGCCTTCTCGTCACGGCGGAAGAAGCGCGGGTTGTCCACGAACTCACCGTTGGACAGGGCCAGGAAGGAGTTCAGCCCAACGTCAAGGCCGATGGCACCAACACAGGGCGGCAGGGGAACGTCTTCCTGCTCCACCGAGAAACAAGCAAGCCATTTGCGCCCATAACGACGCACCGTGCAAGTCTTGACTGCGCCAACAACAGGGCGGTGGATTTTAGCCTTGACTTGTTCTTGTTTGGCGAGCAAAGACAGCGTGACGGTGCTATCGCCAATCTTAAAACCGCTCTGCGGATAGGTGATGCTGTCATACTGCCCCTTGCCTTTGAGTCGCGGATAGCCAGGTGTATCGCCCTCTTTCACGCGGCGAAAGAATGCTTGAAAAGCGAGTTCAACGCGCCGGGCGACGTTTTGCAAAACCTGACTGTGAACGGTTTTGAGTTCAGCATGGTCTTTCTTCCACCGCGCCAGTGCAGGGGCTTGTGTGTAGAACGTAGGGGGCTTCAACCCTTGCTCGTGGAACGCCGTTCGCTCATGTACCATGCTATTGTAGATAAGGCGGCAGATAGCCAGCGTTTCATTTAACGCGGTTTCTTGCGCCTTGCTCGGGAAAAGCCTGAACTTATAGCAAACCGTGTTCATGCACGTATTACACCACGGTTTGCTATAAAATATACACAGAAAGAGAACATCTTAGGAAAGACGTTGCGCTATCCATCCCCAGCACTAAAGTGCGGGGGCTTCCGCGCTCGGAGATAACCGGCACTGAAGACAAGCCAGCGTGAGCCTGCCCTGAGTCGCGGGGCGACTTTCACTGAGAGTAGACCGGCACTTCCAGTGCCGGTTCAGTGTCACTTGTCCTGCAAGGCCGCCACGCCCGGCAGTTCTTTTCCTTCCAGGAACTCCAGCGATGCCCCACCGCCGGTCGAGATGTGCGTCATCTTCTCGGCGAAGCCCAGCTTCTCCACCGCTGCCGCCGAGTCGCCGCCGCCGACAATGGTGGTCGCGCCGCTGTCCGCCAGCGCCTGCGCGACGCCCCGCGTCCCCTCAGCGAACTTGTCCACCTCGAAGATGCCCGCCGGGCCGTTCCAGATGACGGTCTTCGCGCCTTGCAGGATGGCGGTGATTGCCTTGACCGTCGTCGGGCCGATGTCCGCGCCCTCCCAGTCGGCGGGGATTTCTTTCACCGGGACGACCTTCGTTTGCAGCGCGTCGGGGTCGCCGCCGAACGGGTTGCCGTCGGTCACGACCACGTCCACAGGCAGCATCAGCTTGTCGCCGGACTCATCCTGTATTTTCTTGGCGAACTCCAGGCTGCCGGCGTCCAGCAGCGACTTGCCGATCTCCAGGCCCTGCGCCTTGAAGAAGGTGTAGGCCATGCCGCCGACGATGATCAGCGTGTCCACTTTGGGCAGCAAACTCTCGATGACGGGGATCTTGTCTTTGACTTTGGCCCCGCCGAGGATGGCAACGAACGGACGGGCGGGGTCCTCGACCGTGTTGCCCAGGTAGTCCAGCTCCTTTTTGAGCAGGTAGCCCGCCACGGCGGGCTTGCCTTGCTCCGTCATCACGCGCGCCACGCCCTCCGTCGAGGCATGGGCGCGATGCGCGGCCCCAAAGGCGTCGTTGACGTACACGTCGGCCAGCTTCGCCAGCTCACGGCCCATCTCGGGGTCATTGGCCTCCTCGCGCGGGGTGTAGCGCAGGTTTTCAAGCATCACCAGCGTCCCCGGCTGCTCAAAGGTCTTGACGACCTGCGGCACCTCGAACGCATCCCGGTCCAGCAGTTCCACCTTCTGCCCCGTGAGTTGGGCGAGCCGCTCGGCGACGGGCTTCAGCGTGTACTTGGGGTCGGGCTTGCCCTTGGGGCGGCCCAGGTGGCTCATCAGGACGACATGGGCGCCCTTCTCGGTCAGGTACTGGATGGTCGGCAAGGCCGCCCGGATGCGGCGGTCATCGGTGATCGCGCCCGCCTCGTCCTGCGGCACGTTGAAGTCCACTCGCACCAGGACGCGCTTGCCGGTCACATCCACGTCTTCCACGGTCTTTTTGTTGAAACTCATTGTGTCTGTTCCTCACGCTGAAAAATTGTCAAGCAAATCGTCCTCAGTATACCCGCCGCGAAAAATATTCCGTCAGCCCTTGACAATTAGCAATCTAATAGTTATAATACTAATTATGGAAGATGATTTGCTCCCCTCGTTCCTTTGCACCGCGCTGATGCGGATCGGGACACGCATGGCGAGCATCTTCGATCAGAAGTTCAGCCGGTTCGGATTGACCCAGGCGCAGTTCCGCGTCCTGCTGGCCGTGTGGAAGTCAGACGAGGGAGGCATTGCGCCTTCGGCTCTCGCGGATCGTCTTTTGATCGAACGGGCGACGGTCTCGGTCCTGACGACGCGGCTGGTGGAGCGCGGCTGGCTGGTGCGGAGGCCGGGGGAGAACCGGCGCACGTTCCTCTTGGTTTTGACCGAAGCAGGGAAAGCGCGTTTGCAGGAGGCGCTGCCGCACGCGGTCGCGCTGGCGGATGAGACACTGGCCGGGTTCCATCGGGAGGAGATTCAAAGAGCTTTGGCGCTGCTGGAACAACTGGAAGCGCATTTGCGGGAAGGAGAATAAGATGGCGAAGATTTTTGCGGGGCGTTTCACTGCCGACACCGATGAGCCGTTCGTGGTCTTTCTGATCGGGATGCGGATCAACAAGCCGCTGGCCCTGCACAAGTGGCTGCCGACCGCCCTGGCGATGGGGCCGATGCTCCGCTCGCTTCACCAAAACCCGGAAAGCGGCTTTCTGGGCGGCGAACCGATCTTTTACCCTGGCGGCGTCGGCCTGATCCAATACTGGCGCTCGACCGAAGACCTAGAGCGCTTTGCTCGTTCACCGCACGAGTCTCACCTGAAGGCATGGCAGCGCTTCAACAAGGCCGTGGGCAAAGACGGCAGCGTCGGCATCTGGCACGAGACCTACCAGGTGGCAGCGGGCCGGTACGAGGTGATCTACGGCAACATGCCGCGCTTTGGGCTGGCTGCCGCGACGGCCCACGTCCCGGTCGGCAAGCGCGGCGAGACGGCGCGCGAACGCCTCACTGCATAAAGCCACCGGTCCTCATCGGCGGCCTATGCGTTCCACCGGAACCCGTTCTATTTGGACCGGATGACCGGCTTCGCGAAACACCATCCGCAGCCCGGCGAACCGGGGGGCGTCCGGCTCGCAGGCGCGGAACTCCGCCGATTGGCCCGGCAGCAGCGGGCTGGCTGTCAGGTAGCCGCTCCCCCGGAAAACTTCGGTCCCTGTGCGGTTCACCAGTGTCGGCGTGACCTGAGTATAGGTCAGCGGCGTCGTGCCGGTGTTGGTGATGCACCCGCGAATGACCAGCCCACCCGGACCTGGCTCGGCCTTCTGCCAGTCCAGCCGGACCTGATACAGCGGCGGGCTGACCGGCTGCGCCTGGGCAGTCGTAGTCAGCACCTGGCCGGCGGCCAGCGTGGCGAAGGAGGCGGCGGAAATCAAGAACAACGAAAAACATTTCATGGCGAGTCAAACCCTTTCGCCCTCCATTTTCGGCGGATCAGGCGCTTATCTTCAATCGTCGGTCGAAAAGGCTTGACAGACCGGGGTCGAATCAGCTATCATATCTCCGTTCCCGACGAGAAAAGCGTTATCTGTCGGACGGCACAACGGGGTGTAGCTCAGTTTGGTAGAGTGCTCGGTTCGGGACTGAGAGGCCGCAGGTTCAAGTCCTGTCACCCCGATAGAATAACTATTTATAGTTGACAATGGCAGCTCAGGACCTTCCTGGGCTGTTGTCGTATGTGCGCCTGTTTTCGGAGGAAGAATGCGCCCAATCCTCGCCCTCGCCTTGTTTCTAACGATCCCCGCTGTCCCCGCCTTCGCCACCGGCACAACGACGCCGGGCGCCCTCCGCATCGGGCTGGACCACTCCTTCCGACACTCCACGGCCCTGCTGATTTCCTGCGAGCGGCCTTTCTCGCTCGCTGACGCCCAAACGCACCGCGCGCTGGCGCACGGGGCGGGACGCATTATCTACAAAGTAACCGTCTCGCCAAAGGGCATCGCGCTGGCGCGGGTGGATGGTCTGGAGGACGTGCCGGTCGCCGACGGCAGCGCCTCTCTGGTAGCGATGCCGGGCCAGGGCGGCTTTGTCAAGATCGCGCGGATGGACAGCCGACCATTGGGGGCGAAGGGCATCCCGTGGCACCGTTACCGGGGGTTCCTGACGGCGCGGCGCGAGCCGGACGGCACACTGCGGGTCATCAACACGGTCCCGCTGGAGCCATACCTGTACGGCGTCCTCCCTGCCGAGATCGGCACCCGAGTCCCGATGGAGGCCATGAAGGCGCAGGCGGTGGCGGCGCGGACCTACGCGCTGAAGAACCGGGGCAAGTGCATTGGAGACGGCTTCGATCTGGATGACACGACGCGCTGCGAGGGGTATGAGGGCGTGGACGGCGAAACGGCGGCGTCGAACGCCGCCGTGGACGGCACGCGGGGGCAGGTGCTGACGTATCGGGGGCGGATGATTGATGCCCCCTACTCCACCGACAGCGGCGGCATGACGGCCTGCGACGACAGCGGGGACTGCCCCTACCTTCAGGCGGTGCGGGATGGCGACATGGCGGACGGGCGCGATTACGCCGCGACCGGGCGCTATCACACCTGGACGCAGACGTGGACGCCGACCCAACTGGCCCAGTCGCTGGCGCGTGACGTTCGGACAAGGGTTGCCCGGTTCGTTTCTCTGACTGTGGATGGGCTGGATACGTCGGGCCGTATCACGACGGCGACGGTTGCCGGGGCAGACGGCGCCATGCGGACCGTGACCGGGCCGCAGCTACGGCAGATTCTGGGGTATGACGTCCTGCGGAGCACGCGGGTGATGCTGACGCGCACCCCGACGGGGGACTACCGGTTCGACGGCAAGGGCTGGGGGCACGGGCTGGGGATGTCGCAGGACGGCGCGGTCGCGATGGCCGGGCCGCCTTATCGGAAGACGTATCTAGAGATATTGAAGCACTACTACGTCGGCGCCCAGATCGCCCTGGACACGTCTGTCACCTCGGCGAAGGTTGCTCGGCACGGGTTTTGATGGCGTCCAGAATCTTCTGCGTGTTGTCGCGCATCAGCCGGGCCACGACGGCCTTCAGCAGCGCCCCGATGAGGGGGATTTCCAATTCGTAGTCTATTTCTGACTGGAAGCGCGTCCCTCCTGCCTCATCCGCCGTGAACGTCCACAGGCCGCCATAGGCCGTGTAGTCGCCCTTGAGCTGCTGAAAGCGGCAGGTGTGCGCGGCCTCGTCCCAAAGGTCTTCCTCAGTCCAGCGCACCTTCAGCTTGAAGTCGGATGCCACTGCTACCCAATCCGTCACGACTCGGCCCCCGTCCTCGCTGCGCTCGGCCACCGTCACGCTCTCCACGTCCGGCATGAACTGCGGGAACGATTCCTGATCCCGCGCCAGCGCAAAGACTGTTTCCAGCGGGGCGTTGATCGCGGCCTGGTTCTCGATGTGCGGCATTCCGTCGTCCTTTTCCGAAAAGCTTTCTACCAGGCGAGGTGTCGGACCAGTCCCACAACCTTGCCGGCGATGTCCACGGTGTCGAAGTACATGGGCTTCATCCGCTTGTTGGCAGGCTGCAAGCGGATACGCGACTTCTCTTTGTAGAACCGCTTGACAGTCGCCTCGTTGTCTATCATGGCAACGACCGTTTCCCCATTGTCGGCGGTCTGCTGGCGGCGCACGACGACCAGATCGCCCTCGTGGATACCGTCCTCGATCATGCTGTCCCCGATGACGCGCAGCATGAACCCATCGCCCGATATGAAGTCCGAGGGCAGCGGGAACACGTCCTCCACGTCCTCCACGGCCAGGCGCGGCTTGCCCGCCGCGACGGTACCGATGATTGGCATCTGGATGACGGACTTGTGCAGCGGATGGCTCTCGCTCCCCCCACTCCCGGTCAGCTTGATGGCCCGTGTCAGCACGGCGTCCCGCTCGATATGCCCCTGCTCCTGCAACGTCTTCAGGTGCGCGTGGACGGTGGACGACGACGACAGGCTGACGGCGCTCCCGATCTCGCGGACGGTCGGCGGGTAGCCGTGGGCGTCCATGTGCTGCTGGATATAACGCAGAATCTGCTGCTGGCGGCTGGAAATTGGCTTCGGCATGGTGCGGTTCCCTCCCCTTGCGGGTCGAAAAGATGAACAAGGCACATACGTTCGGCAACGCATGTTCGGCCTTAGCCGTCATTATAGCACCAAATGAGATATTTGACAAGTGTTGCAACCAAAATGCAGGTAAGTCAACTAAAGGTTTGCCTTTAGCCTCTCCTTAGCTTTTTTTGCCACTATTTTGTAAGCGTCCCACCTAATTGCCTCTTTCCAGGCTATGCGAGATTCGCCTCTCTCGCCAATTTCATTCAATGCATCGCCGAGACTCAGAAAAGCAAGACAGACTTCGCTTTCGGTTTCTGGGGAGGCATCATTAATGATGCGCTTAAATTCCCGAATGGCCGCCTGAACATCGCCTTTATCCTGAAAGACTTTCCCCATAAGAAGCCGAGCATTATCGGCTGGCTTCGATCCCTCTTCTGCCAGTTGGATTACCTGCTGATATGCTGCGATACTGCCTTCCAAGTCACCAGCTTGCCTCAAAGCACCTCCCAAGTAGGCATAGCCCCAATGGCTGTCCGGGCGGTCTTCAAGGTACTTCCGAAAGTTTTGCACAGCCAGCAGTTTGTCTTCGCCGGCTTCGCGGTGGATAGCTTGTAAGGCGTTGCTTTCCTCCCTGACTTTCAATATGCCTGTTCTAGTCTCTTCAAAGCCCTCCTTGTCATCAGGCCCGCCGAACCGAGCCACCGCATCGCTCATCGCGTCTACGCCAGCATAGAATTGCCCCTTCTGTATCTGGTCTATTGCAACCTTTCCACCCTTTGAGATTCCATCCATCTTCTCTCGAAGTTGGCGCAAACGCTGACGTTGTTCCGGCAGACTAACAAACTCCAGGCCGCGAAAGAACACGCGAAAGAAGAAGATTATGCCACGAGCGAACCAGAGAAGGGCCTTTTGGGACAGCCTTTTCTTGCGAATGCGCGATAAAACAGCATCAGAATCCATACCCTTTTCCTCATCGGTTCCTTCCTGGGTCGCGCCCACCGCCACACCGCGTCTTCGTTCCTACAGCGGCGTTGCCAGCGGCTCCTCTTCCGAAAGAGGCGTGCTCAACACTTCGGCGTGGTAGCCCCCTTTCGCCTTGTCGGTGAGATAGAGAGCAGCGAAGATGACGACCAGCAGGACGGGGAGCAGGGCGACCTTTTGGAAGGCGACGGCAGGGCCTTGCGTGTCGTTGATGTGCCCCATGTACGGCAGGATGAGCGCCACGGAGAGGTTGCCCGCCGCCCCCATGATCCCCAGCAGCAAGGAGCCGCCTTTCGGGAACCGCTCCGACGTCAGGCCCAGCATCGTCGGCCAGTAGTAGCAGATGCCGAGCGCGAAGACCGCCGCCGCAAGGTACGCCCCACCCGGCGTCGTCGCGTGGCCCAGACCGAACAGGCCCGCCGCCGACAGGACCGAGCAGCCCGCGATCAGGCCGACGGGGGAGATGCGATGCACGACCGGGCCGGCAAACGTCCGCCCCAAAAACATCAGCGTGTTGATGAAGACCAGGACCAGAATGCCCGATGTCCCCGCGATCTTTTTGAGCGAGTCAGGAATCCACTGGTTCGGCCCTAGCTCCGTCGCCGCCGTCAGGAACATGCACCCCAGCAGGAGGAGGAAGGCGGGCCGGGCCAGTTCGCCGTACATGGCCCTGGTCGAGACCGAAGCCTGAACGCGCTCCGTAGCCGGAAATCTCTGGCCGAGGAACAGCGCGCCGTAAGCCGCCACGACGATCAGGATGGAGGCCAGCTTGATGTGCCAATCCAGATGAAGAGCCGTCATGGCAAAGGAGGTCAAGCCACCCACGATCAGGCCCAGCGGGAACCAGGCATGGAAAGCGTTGAGCTTTTGCGTCTTCCGGTCCGAGTAGACGGTCGCAATCAGCGGATTGCAGGCCGCCTCCACCAGCCCGTTGCCGATGCCGACGATCAGTGTCCCCGCAAACAGCACTGCAAAGCCGGGCGCGAAGATCGTGAGGAGCAGGCCGAAGACGTGCGACGCGAAGGCGAGGGTCAGAATGCGCCCCATGCCCAGCGAATCCACCAGGCTGCCGCCGAACAGGATGGACAGCATGAAGCCGTAAAAAGCGGCTCCCGCAATCAAGCCGACGTTGCGGTCGGAAAGTACGAACTGCTGACCAAGCGGCCCCATGATGTCGCCGCGCACCGCGAACGTCATCCCCGTCGCCAGAAGCGCGATGCAGGAGGCGAGAAACAGCCGTTCCCGCGAGAAGCCCGCCTCTGAAAGAACCTGCGTTGCCATCGTGTTGCCCTCCCCAATATCGTGAAAAGTGCTTTCACGATATTGTATCAAAGAGCCGGAACGCTGTCAAGAGGCGACGCTAATAGACACGGATGGTAGGCGTGGGTGTGGGTCCATCGTTTTGATTGTGACGTCCCTGCGGCATATAATACGTGAAAGCGCCGACGAGCAGGAAGCCGACACACATGGCGGCGATCCATATCCATGTCCGTGCGTCGCCCCAGTCCCAGCGGCTCTGGCGCAGGTCGGCGGCGTCCCCCTCGCGCGTCGCGGCAAAGGAGGCATCGCCGCGCGCCTCGGCGTGGAACGCATCCCGGTCCGCCCGCCGCGCGCCATACTCGCTCTTGCCATCGTGGATGGGTTCGGGATGCCAAACGGAGCGCGGGTCGGTCGGCGGGCGGTCCCACTCGTCTTCTTCTTTGTCCCGACCGCCGTCACCATCCGGCGCGTTCCCCCAGCGGACCAGGTCAGTCGCCATTGATTTCAGTCTCCGTCTCTAATTTGCGCTCTTCAAAGCCTTGCGGGGCGGCAAATGTTTCTGTCGCCGGCTCCAGCGCCTCGGCGGCGCGGGGGTGGGTGCAGGGAAAGTCCTTTTCGACGTAGTAGCGCAGGCCGCTGACCGTCTGGAAGTAGATGCCCTCGGCGTCCGGCGCAGCCAGCGCTTCCCGGTCATCCGCCGACACTTCGAGGAGGGCAGCGTCTCCCCCGGTGGTCAGGGTCGTCTCTGCGCCGGCGCGAACCGCCACGCGCCAGGCCGCGCCGCCAGGAAAGCAAAGCTCTTCTCCAACTTCCTCACCGCGCATAAGGGTTGCCATCTCCGTCGGCGTGATACGCAGGCGCACGCTGTCCCGGCTCCAGCGGATCTTCATGCCGTGCCTCCGCGCTCACCCGTCGCCAGGCGGGATAGGTCCGGGTCGTCGGCGGCGGGTTTGCCGGCGGCGACGAAGGCCGAGCGCAGGGCATATCCGCCGACCAGGGCGATCAGGCCCGCCGCGACTGACAGCCAGCGCTTCGCAGGCTTGGGCGAAGGAATGCGGTTCAGCAGCTCGGGCAGCACAAGACCCGCCCCTATTGCGCCCCCCCAATACTTCGCCTTGAACTCGCCCTGGGTCAGCGGCTTCGCCAGCGGGCCGGCCTGGGCAAGAAAACCAGCGTGGCAGACGGCCTCGACGGCATGGGCGGCAGACTCCACCTTACCCAATGCCTCAGTCGCCGCGCCCTCCTGCCCCAGCGCCTCCAGGGTCATCTTGATGGCCCCCGAGCCTGCCGCGACGGCGCTGGCGCTGAACAGCGCCCCGATCCACGAGTTACGGCTCCACAAAGGGTTGGCCGTCGTAGACAGCAGCACGCCCGTGTAGCCGGCCAGCAGCAATCCCAGGGGCACACCCACGCCGTCGGCAACCAAGCCCACTGCCTCGTCCACCGCCTTGGCACCGCCTGTCAGCGGCGCATCCTTACGGCGGACCCGCAGAAACTCGCGCCCTGCCGCGACGCCGCCCATCAAGGTGTAGAACGTGAGCGTCCAGCTTCCCAGGTTCATCGGCGACGACGGCTTCCAAACGCGCAGCATGTGGTGGAACCGGGTGCGGTCGCCCAGGTCCCAAATGAGCAGCGGCGCACAGGGCAAAGCAGCCAGCGCGGCGATAGCGGTCCCCGCCTGCGTCACGTTTCGGTACTTGCCCCGGCCAAATCTGTCAGCCATGCGCGCAATGCTGAAGGCACTGGAGGACAAGCCGCCCAGAAAGAAATAGGTCCCGACCTCATGCGTCCAGACCGGCGCTTTCAGCAGCGGGATGTCGTAATAGGCGGGTGTGCCATCTTTTTTATCACCCGTACTGAAGGCGGGCAGCCCTTCGGTGAACGGCTTTTGCCTCAGCGTCTGCTCAATCGGCGTCTGGTCGTCGGGCGTCTTGTTGACCGGGATGCCGTCCACGGCATCCCAGCGGCCCCGCGTCTCGGTCTCAGGCGGCATCGGCGGCCCCTTTTGCCAGGAACACGCCCGCCAGGGCGGTCAGCGCCAGCCCGGTCAGCAGACTGACCGCGTAGCGCTTGTTCTGCGTTTTGAGCGGCTGGGGCGGGGCTTCCGGCAGGTTGTAGCGGTTCGGGTGGTCTTCCAGCAGGAAGAACGAGTTCAATGTCCCATAGTCGCCCACCGAATCGGCCCCATACAGGTAGGCGCTCTCGTTCCCCTGAGCGCGCAGGTTTTCGACGCGCTCCCGCGCGTGCTCGCGGAGATTGTCCACCGGCCCGAACTGGATAGAAGCGGTCGGGCAGGCTTTGGCGCAGGCAGGCGTCATGCCGCCCTTCTGGCGGTCGTAACAGAGTGTGCATTTGTGCGCGTGGCCGTCCTCTGAACTGCGCCCAATCACGCCGAACGGACAGGCCGAAACGCAGTAGCCGCAGCCGTTGCAGATGTCATCCTGGACATAGACGTTGCCGAACTCATTGTAGATGAGCGCCCCGGTCGGGCAGGACTGGACGCAGGGTGCGTCCACGCAATGTTTGCAGACATCGCTCATCATCAGCCAGCGCGACGACGTTTCGCCGATCTGCTCTTGGAACGCGACGTGGCGCCAGGTCGTCGCCGACAGCGCCTCGGTGTTGTCGTAGGAATTGCCGGTGAACTTGAAACCGTCGGACGGCAACTGGTTCCACTGCTTGCAGGCGACTTCGCAGGCCTTACACCCGATGCACAGACTGGTGTCGGTGAAAAAGCCCATCTGGTCCTGCCCATCCGGGCCGGGGCTGGGAACAGGGGTCCGCCGGGGGGGGAAGGCGTTGCCCAAGCTTTGCATCATCTCTAATTGGATCATGGTCACAATCTTTGCGGAAGAGAGGGCGAACACAAGGCTCGCCCTTCCGTGTCCTTTGCCTGCTATCGTGTCTCCGGCCCATCCTGACGCAAGTGCTTTTGCAGGTGGCCTTCGGGCTGTGCGCCCGCCGGCGTGTCCGGGACCGGCTCGCGGCTGGCCCAGCGCGCTTCGGGCTGGGTCGGCTCGCGGGGCTGATCCTCCGCCCGGCCCGCGCGGACGCGGCAGGCAAACACTTTCGCCTCGTGCATTGTCACGTTCGGGTCGGCGACCAGCGAGGTCAGGTCGTTGGCGCTGCTGCCGACGACTTCGCCCGCGAAGCCCCACTGGAACGGGATGCCGACTTGGTGGATCGTCTTGCCATCAATCACCATCGGCTTGATACGCCGCGTCACCAGGGCGCGGGCCTCGATCTTCGCGCGCTTCGACTCGCAGGTCATCCAGTCCCCGTTCGCAATGCCCTGCTCGCCCGCCAGTTCAGGGCCGATCTCGATGAACATGGAGGGCATCAGCTCGTTGAGCCAAGAATTGAAGCGCGACATCGGCCCACTCAAATAGTGCTCGGTCAGCCGGAACGTGCAGGCGACCACCGGAAAGTCGTCCTCGGGGTAGCGCGCAAGCTGGTTGCCCGGCAGGTCTTCGAAGTAGCGCGTCGTCGGGTTGTCCTGCGTCGCACCATAAAGCAGGTTACGAACCGGCGACTCGACCGGTTCATAGTGCGTCGGCAGCGGCGCGTCCTTGGTGCCGCCCGGCGCGAACAGCCAGGCCAGGCCGTCCGGGTGCATGATGAACGGCTGGTCGCCGCCAATGGCCTCCATGCCGACGGCATCCAGCGGGGCGCGGTAAGAGGGGTCCTTATCCGGCTGGAAGTCCGGCTCGTCGTCCCCCGTCCACGATTTTTTGTCTTTATCCCACCAGATCAGCTTCTTGCGCTCCGACCACGGGTTGCCTTCGGGGTCGGCGCTGGCCCGGTTGTACAGGACGCGCCGGTTGTGCGGCCAGGCGTAGCCCCACTTGGGGTGCAGCGGGTTGTCCGGCGTGCGGACCCGGTCTCGGGCGCGGTTGACATCGGGCGCGGGCGTGACGCCCGAGTAGATCCAGCCGCCGCAGGCCGTCGTGCCATCGTCCTTGCAGTCCGAGAAGCCCGACAGCAGTTTGAAGCGGCCTGTTTCGGGGTCTACCTCGGTCGTGTGATACCCATTGATTTCCTGGAGCACCTTCAGGGTGTCCGGTTCGCCCTCGATACGGCTGATCGAGCCGTCGGGCAGGCGCGGCGGCTCGTCATAATCGTAGTTCCAGGTCAAGTGCAGCAGCGGCTGGTCTTTGGGGTCTGTCGAACTTTCGTATAATCTTTTAAGGCGCTTGCCCAGATTGTACAAGAACCACAGGTCCGAGCGGCAGTCGTCCGGCGGGTCAACGGCCTTGTCGTGCCACTGGATCAGGCGCTGGGTATTGGTCAGCGTCCCTTCCTTCTCAGGGGACGAGGCGGCGGGAATGAAAAAGACCTCAGTGCCGATCTGTTCGGGCGGCGGCCCGGTCGGATCGTTTTTCCAGAAAACGGCGCTCTCGGTCTCGAACCAGTCGGCGACCACCAGCCAGTCCAGCTTACGCAGGCCCTCCCGGACAACTTTGGCGTTAACCGAGCCAGCCGCCGGGTTTTGACCGAACAAGAAGTAGCCCTCCACGTCGCCCTTCGCCATGCGCTGGAAGGCCAGGATCATCGAATAATCGTCGTCCAAACGAGGCAGCCAGTTGTAACAGAAATCATTCGCCGGCGTGGCCGCTTCGCCGTAGTAGGCTTTGAGCAGGCTGACGATGAACTCCCGGAAGTGGACCCAGTAGCCGGTCGGCAGGCCCTCGTACTTGACATACGAGTCCAGCGTGTCGTGCGACGGCTCGGACGTCGGCTGGGGCAGATAGCCGGGCAGCAGGTCGTAGAGCGTCGGGATGTCCGTAGACCCCTGGATGCTGGCGTGACCGCGCAGGGCCATGATGCCGCCGCCGGGCCGTCCCATGTTGCCCAGCAGGGTCTGGAGGATGCTGGCCGTGCGGATGATCTGGACGCCCGTCGTGTGCATGGTCCAGCCGACTGCATAGCACAGGGCGCTTGTGCGCTCACGCCCCGAGTTGTCGCACAGCGTCTCAGCGACTTGGATGATCTGCTCCGGCGTACAACCGCATATCTCCGCCGCCATTTCGGGCGTGTAGCGGGCGAAGTGGCGGCGCAAGAGCTGCATGACGCAGTTCGGGTCTTGCAGCGTCTCGTCGCGCTGGATGTGCCCGGACTTCGACTCAGTCGCGTCTCCCTGCGGCGAATGGTGCGTGCTGGCCCCGCCCTCGATGCCGTGCCCGTGTATGCCGTGCGAGTTCCCGGAAGACTTGCCGCTGGTGTCGCCGTCCCCTTTCTCCTCGCCCTCCGGGTGCTTGTAGCTCCAGTGGCCTTCGGACGGGTCGTAGGAGCGCGTCTCCGGGTCGTAGCCGCTAAACAGGCCGTCCAGTGCTTCCGTGTCCTGAAACCGCTCGTCCACAATGGTGGAGGCGTTGGAGAACGCCATCACATACTCTTTGAACCAGCGCTCCCGCGTTAGGACGTAGTTGACCAGCGCGCCCAGGAACGCGATGTCCGATCCGGCCCGTATCTGGACGTGCCGGTCCGCCATCGCCGAAGTGCGTGTGAAGCGGGGGTCTACATGAATGAGCTTCGCCCCTTTAGCTTTGGCTTTCATCGGCCAGCGGAAGCCGACCGGGTGTGCCTCGGCCATGTTGGAACCCATGATGAGAATGGCGTCGCTGTTTTCGAGATCCTGCTGATACTGGGTGGCCGCGCCGCGGCCAAATGTTGCGCCCAGACCGGGCACGGAAGCAGAATGTCAGATGCGCGCCTGATTCTCGACAGAAAGCACTCCCAGCCCCGCCGTGAACAGCTTCTTGATCAAATAGTTTTCTTCGTTGTCCAGCGTCGCGCCGCCCAGCGTCCCCAGGTTGCGGACGGCGTTGATCGTCTGGCCCTGGTCGTCTTTCTCGGTCCAGCCGCGCTCGCGGGCGTCCTTGACCTTCTGCGCGATCCGGTCCATCGCCCAATCCAGCGGCTTTTGCTCCCACTCGGTCGCATACGGCGCGCGATAGAGGACGTGTTTGACCCGGTGCGGGTTACGGGCGAGTTGGAAGACGTTCGCGCCTTTGGGACACAGCGTCCCCTCATTGATCGGCGAGTGCGGGTTGCCCTCGATGTCAATGATCTGGCCGCCTTTGGTGTAGATGTGCTGGCCGCATCCGACCGCGCAGTACGGGCAGACGCTTTCGGTCACGGTCGCGCCTTCGAGCCGCGACGCTTTGTGCTGCGTCTGCCGGCTGAACGGCTGGTCCTCGCGCTTCTTCCCGCCGCCGCTGGACGAAAAGAGGGGCAGTTTGAACATGGTGGATGATTGCCTTTCCGACTAACAAAAGGACTAAAGGGGAACAACGGTTACTGCTGGCATTTCTACCCGGTTTTGTTGGTGGTTAATCCGGGCAAGCGCTAAAGAGCGGCCCTAAACAATCACGCAGGAATGACGCTGGGTGATGTGGTACTTGTCCCCTTGAGGATGTCTGTATGGAGCCATATCTCCCATCTTTGCCCATCATCAACGCAGCCAACTTCAGTCAAGCGGCTGAAAGCAATACGGCTGTCGTGCTCTTACTGTGGGCAGTCTGGGACCCGGCTAGCCGCAGCCTTGATGCCTGGCTGCAACGAGTCAACGAGGACTACACAAACCTGCGCTTCTACGCGATGGATCTTGACGAGGAGCAGAACTGGCCGTTCGCGACCAGATGGGCCATAGCGACCACGCCGACACTGGTCTGTCTCTTCAAAGGCGTCTTCCATGAATTGCTTGCAGGACGAAGGTCGGAGCCGCATCTGCGGGCGAAACTGTCGGATTGGAACAGTTTAGGCGGCAGACAACTAGATTTGTCAAGGGGATTAAGATGTCCGCACAACCCAAGCCGTACTACACACCCGAGCAGTATCTGGAACTAGAACAGGACGCCGAGTACAAGAGCGAATACCTCTCCGGCCAGATTTTCGCGATGGCCGGCGGCAGCCCCGAGCACAGCGCCATCGGCAATAACATTGGTCGCGAGATGGGGAATCTACTCAAACGCGGCCCGTGCGAAGTTTTCAACAGCGACCTGCGCGTGACCGTGATGCAGACCGGCCTGATGACTTACCCGGACGTAACGGTCATCTGCGGGGAGCAGCACCGGCACCCGCTGGACAGGCACAGCCTCATCAACCCGACGGTGCTGTTCGAGGTGTTTTCGCCCATGACGGAAGCCGATGACCGGGGCGAGAAGTGGGCGCATTACCGGCGGCTGGACTCGCTGCAAGAATACATCCTGGTTTCGCAGGACAAACCACTTGTCGAGCAATACGTCCGGCAGGACGACGGTTCCTGGAAGTTCACGGCGGTGGAAGGCTTGGCGGCAAGTCTGTTCCTCCCCTCGCTCGGCAGTTCTTTACCTTTATCGGAGGTCTACGATAAAGTAACCTTTAGTGACCTTTAAGGAAACCGCGCCGCAAGAAGGGGCGACTATGCCAACGCCTTCTGATGTGCTACAATCATAGTAGGAGGTAAACAAGATGGAAGAGGTGCTAACAACGTCCAATGACGGTGAGGCAAGCTCGGATGAAGTGACTCGGTATAAGAAGGCCATCGCCGAGATGTTCGCCGAGATGACCCGCCTTGAGGATCAGACCCGCCGCAGCCAGACAGAAACGCAGCGGCTGCGCGTGGAAACTCGAGAAATACTGGCTCGAATAAAGGCGGCTTGATTATGTGGCGCGAGATCGCGAACGCCCTGAAAGAACTGCTTCTTCTGCGAGAACAGACCAAAAAGAACGCTGACGACATCAAAGAAATGCAAAAAGATTTCAAGGCTCTGGCCGCCTTCGTGGAGCATCTCGCTTATGAAGTGCGCGGCAACCGCAACGATGAAGCCCATGAGCGGGAAAACATGGCGCTGCGCCTGCAAAACGAACTGCTGAAGTTTGAGCGGCGTCTGCCGCCGCCCGGCTAAGACTGAGAACTCACCCTGAACAAAGCCACTGATTATGACGCCGTGGTCATCGGCTCGGGGCCGAATGGGCTGGCGGCGGCGATCCGGTTCGCGCAGGAGGGGCGATCCGTCCTCGTGCTGGAAGCCGGAGACACGCCCGGCGGGGGCTGCCGGTCGGCGGAGTTGACGCTGCCGGGCTTCACGCACGACGTCTGCTCGGCCATCCACCCGCTTGGTTACGGGTCGCCGTTCTTTCGGACACTGCCATTGGAAAAGTACGGGCTGGAATGGATACAGCCCCCGGCAGCCCTGGCGCACCCTTTTGACGACGGCCCGCCCGCGCTGTTGTACCAGTCGGTCGAAGAAACGGCCCAAACGCTGGGGATCGACGCGGAGAACTATCGGCGCCTGATGGGGCCGCTGGTGCCCGAATGGGACGAGACTTCAAAGGCGCTGCGCGAGCCGTGGCGTCTGGCACGTTATCCGTTCGGTCTGGCGCGGTTCGGGTTGAAGGCCATGCTGTCGTCGCAAGCCTTGACCGAGGCGGCGTTTCAGGGGGGACGGGCGCGGGGATTTTTTTCCGGCATGGCCGCGCACTCGATGCTGCCGCTGGAGCAGTCGCCAAGCGGCGCCTTCGGGATGGCGCTGGGCATCGCCGGCCATGCGGTCGGCTGGCCCTTCCCGCGCGGCGGATCGCAGCGAATCACGGACGCGCTGGTCGCCCATCTACAGTCATTGGGCGGCGAGGTCGTGACGGGGCAGGAGGTGAAGTCGCTGAATGACCTGCCGCCGTCGCGCGTCATTCTGGGCGACATCACGCCCCGACAATTGATCCAGATCGCCGGGGACCGGCTGCCGAGCAGCTACAAGTCGCGCCTGAGGCGCTACCGTTACGGCATGGGGGCATTCAAGCTGGACTGGGCGCTGGACGGGCCGGTCCCCTGGAAGCACCCCGACGTGGCGCGGGCCGGGACGGTGCATTTGGGTGGAACGCGGGCGGAAATCAGCATTTCTGAACGAGCAGCGGCACACGGCGAGGTTGCGGACAGGCCGTACATCCTGCTGGCCCAACAGAGTTTATTTGACCCGACGCGCGCCCCCGACGGCAAGCACACAGTCTGGGGCTACTGCCACGTCCCCAACGGCTGCACCGTGGATATGACCAGTCGCATCGAGGCGCAAATCGAGCGGTTCGCGCCGGGCTTTCGTGACCGAATAGTAGCCCGGCACGTCATCAACCCCGCCGCGATGGAACGGTACAACGCCAACTACATCGGCGGCGACATCAACGGCGGCATCCAGGACTGGCGGCAGCTCTTTACCCGCCCCCTCGCCCGCTGGACGCCCTGGTCCACGCCCGTCCCCGGCCTCTATCTCTGCTCCTCGTCCACCCCGCCCGGCGGCGGCGTCCACGGCATGTGCGGCTACTACGCTGCGCTGGCCGCACTGACGCACTTCCGTTGAAATGCTTGACATGGCTGCTTGCTTATGATAAAGTGGAGCAGAGGGCAGGATAAGAGCAGCCCGGCACAAGGAGAAGGCGATGGACCGATTTTGGGGGCAGGGCAAGTGCGTCGGCGGCGTTTTGGCCGTCGCAGCCGCATTTGTGCTGGCGGGGCCGGGGCGGGCGCAGGGGACGCTGACCATGAACGGTCAGGTGGTCTCGACGGACGTGCGGACGCTGGGCGGAGGCGCATATGTCAGGCTGGGCGATATGGCGAAGGCGCTGGGGATGGTGGTCGTGAAACGGCCCGGCGGCTATGAGCTGACTCGGGCGGGCGGGACCGATCAAGTCCAGGCGCTGACGCGGGGCAAAGTGGGCGACGTGCTCTTCGACGGCTTCTGGCGCTTTCAAGTCAAGAGCGTCGAGACGACCGATGCCTATGCCGTGCAGAAGGCCGACGCCAGCCTGTCCTACGACCATACAGAAAACATCGTCCATGCCAAGAGGGGCACAAAGCTGGTCGTCATCAGATGCCGCATGACCAACGGCCAGAAGTCGGTGCAGACCTTCTGGCTTGCCCCGATGCGTGAGCGGCCCATCAACAATGCCCTCACCGACACCGAGGGGGAGTCTTATCCGCCGGACGGCTATGATCTCGATGGCTCGACCAGCCAGAGCAAGCCGCTGCTGCCCGGCGCGAAGACCGATTTCGTGATCCTGTTCAGCGTCCCAGAGGGGACCCGGCTCAAGGAACTGGTTTTCACGCTGCAAAACAACGATTCGCGGCCCGGCAACGATGTGCGCGTGTCACTTCGGTAATAACGCAGGGTCAATGAATTACAAGGAGCAATAAATGGCCTGGATTAAAACGATACCGCCCTCCGAAGCCGACGAGCGGCTGAGGGAGCTGATGACGAAGCAGCGGCAGCTTTTCCCTGACGAATATGCCACGCCCGTCGAAGGGACGGATGAGGCCGGGCGTCTGAACATGCCCAACATCGTCGCGTCTCACACCCTCATTCCCGACGCGCTGTTTCACGCCTTTTCCACGTTCGGCGCCCTGATGTCCCCCGATCTGCCGCTGACGCGGCGGCAGCAGGAGATGATCACGACGACGGTCTCCGTCACCAACCGGTGTTTTTATTGAACGGTCTCGCACGCAGAGTTTCTGCGTCGAGTCACGCTGGATGACGGCTTCGCTGAAGCCTTGCGCCAGGATTATAAGACCGCCCCCATCAGTGAGCAGGACCGGGTCATGCTGGACTACGTCGTCAAGGTCACGAAGGACGCCACGAAGGTCAGCCCGGACGATCACGCGCGCCTGCGCGCCGTCGGCTTTGACGATCAGGGCATCTTGCAGATCACGCTGATCACGTCCTGGTTCAACTACATCAACCGCGTCGCCGATGCGCTTGGAATTGGTCGCGAATAGGATTAAGAAAGCGTAGCTGATGAAGGTTGCCAACGTCAACACGACGAGCATTCGGGACGGGGTGACGCTCGGCTGCCGCACGATGAGCAACATCTTCAACGCGGATGACCACGACATCCCCTTTTTCGGTTCCAGTGTGCGCCCCGAAGCCAGCTTTGGGTTTCATCCATTTCACTCGGAAGCGCATATTCCGGGCCGGCACCTGAACGCTCTGCTCAACGCCGAGGACGCACTCGGGGTACACGTTGACGAGTTGGTCATTCAAAAGCACGAAAAAGCGGCTTTCTTCTCCTACAGCGGCCCTGTCGCTCTGCCGCTGAACCGCAACGAGATCGGCGGCAGCCTCGTCAACTTCGCACCGCATAATATCCGCGAAGGGTTTCATGCGCTTTACGCCCTCGTTACCTTCCGCGGTTCAAGCCGGGCGCACGACATGGCGGAAGCCAGCATCGCGGCCATCTTTGACCTTTGGGACCCGAAGCACGGCTGGAACCGAACGCGGCTTGAGGGTGCGTTGGGCCTGAAGGTCATTGATTTCGACTCGCCGTTTATCGGCGGCCTCGCGCGGGCAATCGGGCCGCTCGTCAAGTATCACCGGATCACCGGCTCGCCCCCCGCACTGCGCCTGGCAACGCTGCTCAAGGATAAGGCTCTCGGCGAGTATTTCCCCGCCGACGGCGAGTGCGATCTGTCGCGACTTGGCACGCATACCCACTCCATCACCTGCGTCCTATCTTCACTGGCCCAGTTAGCTCAGGCGACTCGAGACGCGGCTTTGATAGGGCGCGTGAAAGCCTTCTATGATAACGGGCTGCGCCGGATCAGCAACGACCTCGGCTGGTCGCCGGAAAACGCCGGACCGAACGCCAACCCGGATCGGGGGGAAGCCAACAACACGGGCGACATCCTTGAAACCGCGCTGATCCTGGGGCGTGGGGGTATACCGAATATTATCACGACGCGGAACGCATTTTGCGCGGCCATCTGCTGCCGAGCCAGCTGCGTGATGTGTCATTCATTAAGCAGCCTGCCAATCGAGACGGCGTTGATGCGAAACGAAACGTGGCGCAGAGACACATCGGCGCGTTCGGGTTTCCGGCGCCTTATGGGCATCACCCGCTCGGTGTGGACGAGATCAGCTTCAATCTGGACATCGTCGGCGGCGCGGTCGGCTCCCTCTGTGAAGCATTCCGGGAAGTCACACGGTTTGATCAGCATCTTCACCGGGTCAATCTCCTGTTTGATCACCAGACCGAAATGCTTCAGGTTCAGTCGCCCTACCCAAACGGCGCGCTTCAAATCCAGGTGAAACGCGCCGCGCCTATTATGGTTCGGATGCCGGCTTGGGTTCAGGCAGGCGACATTCAAGTGGCTGGCGCTTCGGCTTTGCCGCGCCTCATTAATGGCTACTTGTATATCGCCGAACCGCCGCACGCCGCGTTTACGATCCGCTTCCCTCTGCCACAGCAAGAAATCATCCTACATTACAAGGCGCGGCGAATCCGAACCCACCTCAAAGGCGATGCCATCCAGCAAATGGAAAACTTCGGGGAAGATCTGACGTTTTTCGACCCACTCACCTGAAAATGCTTCCGCAGGCGGCTCTGCTAGGATAGGAGACGCTCGCCGCCCGCGTAGATCGTCATGCCCGTATCGCGTAGAAATCCGACCAGGGTCTGGTCATTGGCCTGAGCCAATTCGACGGCCAGCGTGGAGGCGGCGGACACGGAGCAGACGACAGGGATGCGAGCCATTAGAGCCTTCTGGGTGATCTCGAACGAGGCCCGGCCACTGACCAGCAGGATCAGGGGATCGTCCCCAGCCCACGGCAGCCAACTGTGCTCCACCCCATGCCCGATGGCCTTATCCGTGGCGTTATGCCGCCCGATGTCCTCGAAGACGCAGCGGCACTCGCCCGTGCCGTCGAACAACCCAACCGCGTGCAGGCCGCCCGTCTGCTGGAACAGCGCTTGATGCCGCCGCAAGGTGTGTGGCAGCGCCAGCAGCGTTTTGCGGCTCACGACGGGCGAGGCGGGAGGCGGAAGCGGTCGTGTCTGCATCCCAACGGCTTCCAGAGCCGCCTTGCCGCACAGGCCGCAGCTCGTCCCCGCCATCAACGACCGCTGCCAGAGCCGCCCCGCGACGGGCGGCTTTTTCAGTTGGACAGTCACAATGTTCGGGACATCGGAGTCCGCCGCCTCGCCCGTGTCGCAATAGCGGATTTGCCCGATATCGGCTTCCGAATCAATGACCCCTTCGGTCAGCAGCAGGCCGCGCGTCAGCGCGAAGTCGTTCCCCGGCGTCCGCATGGTGACGGTGAATCGTTCGCTGCCTAAGCGAATCTCCAGCGGCTCTTCAACGACTAAGGTGTCGTCCAGATGGGTCAGCGCCCCGTCGCGAAGGCGCGAGACGGGGAGCATCTTGACGGCATCGGCCAGTGGCTTATTCTCAGAAGGCATGATGTTTGGCGGAAGCGGATGGGAATCGAACCCACCACCCGCGTGATGCGGGTCACTGGTTTTGAAGACCAGGAGGGCCACCAGACCCCAAACGCCTCCATTATTAGATGACGAAAACGTGACCACCGGACGGCTCCGTCACGTCCCCGATGTGCGCCGCCGGGACACCCGCCGCCGTCAGCGCGGCCAGCAGCGCGTCCTTTTTATCCCCCGCCGCCGACACCAGTAAACCGCCCGATGTCTGTGGGTCGAATAGCAGATCAACCATAGCCTCCTCGACGTTGGCCGCAACCGTGACGTGCGCCCCGAAGTAGTTCCGGTTGCGCGCCGTCCCGCCCGGTCCGACGCCCTGCCGCGCCAGGGCCAGGGCGCCGGTCAGCAACGGCACCTGAGACGCATAAACGCATGCTGTCACGCTCGACGCGCGCAGCATCTGGTACAGGTGGCCCAGCAGGCTGAAGCCGGTCACGTCCGTGCAGGCGTGGGCGCCGACCGTCGCCACGGCGTCCCGCGCCGCCCGGTTCAGCGTCCGCATGGATGTCAAAGCGGCTTCTACAGCCTCGGTGGGTGCGACGCCCTGCTTGATACCAGTTGTGATCGCCCCGATACCCAATGGCTTGGTCAGAATCAAGACATCCCCTACCCGCGCGCCCGTGTTGGTCCAGATGTGATCAGGATGGACGGTGCCCGTCACGGACAGCCCGAACTTGATTTCGGGATCGTCCACGGTATGCCCGCCCATCAGCGCGACACCCGCCTCCAGGCACTTCGCCAAGCCGCCGCGCAGGATGGCGTTCAGTATCTGCGGGTCCATCCCCGATGGGAAGCAAACGACGTTCAGTGCCGTCAGCGGCAGGCCGCCCATGGCATAGATGTCCGAAAGCGCATTCGCCACGGCGATCTCGCCGTAGGCGTAAGGGTCGTCCACGACCGGCGTGATAAAGTCCACCGTCTGCACGAGGGCTTGATGCTCGCTCAGGCGGTAGATGCCGGCGTCGTCCAGCGTCCCGAAGCCCACCAGGACGTTCGGGTCACGCGGCACATCCACGAATAAGTCTTTCACTGCGGCGTTTAGGTCCCCCGGACCAAGTTTTGCCGCTCAACCCGCGCAGGAAACCATTTCGGTCAGGCGCAGTTCTTTGTCTGCCATTGTGTCGTCACCTCCTTTCGGAACCCCTCCCGCTTTTGGAACCCCTCCCGGCTCGCTTTGGCTCGCTACCCTCCCCTGGTAGGGAAGGGAACAAGAAAGGAAAAGCCGCTCCGAAACTCCTCACCCTCCCGTTTCGGGAGGGTTGCCGCCCCCGGCGGCGGGGTGGGTTCCATAGCGCAGATCGCCCGCGCGTCTCGTCACACCGAGGCTGTCCAGGTGTTCCAGCAGCGGGATCGAGAACTTGCGCGTCGTGCCCAGCACGGCGTTGAGCTGCGAGACCGTCTGACCCTCGCCTTCCGAAAGCGCGGCGCGCAGCCGACGCGCGGCCTGAGCAAGCGCGTCGCGGTGGAACACGACCGTTTTGTTTGTCGTGCGCTCCGTCGTGGGAACCAGCGCGCCCGACTCGACCAGAAAATGGTACAGGCTTTTGCGCCGTCGGTCGCGCTTCAGAACGGCGTCTAAATCCGGTGGCTTCAGGCCGCCCTGCCGGAACTCAGCCTCGATCTCCCGTGCGATTTCGCGCTCCACGGCGGACAGCGCGGCTTCGGGCGAATAACCCGCCGCACGCACCAGCCCATCAAAAGTCTCCAGCGCTCCGCCGTCCGTCAGGGACTCTATCAGACGATGGTAAGCTGCCGGTTTCAGCGCGCGCGGCAGACGGCGGCGCAGCTCCTCTTGCGGCATCCCGCGCCGGGTCGGGTGGGCGGCGTGAAACTGCGTGACAAGGGCTTGAGCTTGTATTCGCAGAACCTCGAATGCGTCAGGGTGCAGAACGAGGCCGCCGGAACAGAACACGGCAGGCAGATCAGGCGTCAGGGCATCGGGACGGAGGCCCAAATCCTGCGTCAATTGCCGTGCGTCGCGCCCTTCCGGCCCCGCCTGACGCAGCTTTTCCCGCAGCCGCTCGCCAGGGCTGCCGTGCGCCAATGTCTGCACCGAGCGCAGAACAGCCTCGTCAACATGCGTGTGCTTCGGTGGATATGGGTCAATGATGCGCCCGCCGCCGACCGTTTCGACGGGGGAAGGCATGCGGATGACGAATGGCTCCCCGGCGGGGACGACGGCATCCTGCGAGAGCCGGAACTGAACGAACGCAGTTTCCCCCGCCCTGACCTCCGGCTGCCCCAGCGGGTAGACGCGCGCCGCCGCCTCACTCGTTCCGTAGTGCAGGACGACGCCCTGCCCGCGCTTGACTGGCTTGTCGGCAGAAGCAAGCAGCGTCAATTCGGCATCCAGCAGCCGGGTCGGGCGCAGCGCGCCGACGGTCGCCAGCGTGTCGCCATGTGCCACGTCGTCCTTCTTGACCCCGCGCAGGTTGACGGCCGTGCGCCATCCGGGCGGTGCGACCAAGACCGGCTGCCCATGCACTTCCAGACCGCGCACCTCGGCCTTCAGCCCGCGCGGCCCAATCTCGACCGTCTGCCCTACCCGCACCGGCCCGCGCCGCAGCGTCCCCGTCACGATCGTGCCCTGCCCGACCATCGTAAAGGCCCGGTCTATCGGCAGGGTGAAGTACGGCTGCTCGCGCGGCGGGGCGGCTTCGGCCAGCAGGTCTTGCAGCCTTGCCGTAATCTCGACCAGCCCCTCCCCCGTCACCGCCGAAGCAAAAATCAAGGGCGCATCCCGCAGGAACGTCTCTTGGAGAAAGGCCCGCAGTTCATCCGCGACAAGCGCCCGCTCGTCTTCATCCGGCACGAGATCGCTCTTGGACACGACTACCAGCCCCTGCCGGACGCCCAGCAGGCCCATCAGAGCGACGTGCTCCACGGTTTGGGGCTTGACGCGCTCGTTGGCAGCGACGGTTAGCAGGGCCGCGTCAATTCCCGTCGCGCCCGCGATCATCGTGCGGACAAATTTCTCGTGACCGGGCACGTCAATCAGGTCCACCTCGCCCCCCGGCAACGCGAGATGCGCGAAGCCGAGCACGATGGACATGCCCCGCTCCCGCTCCTCCTTGAGCCGGTCCGTCTCGGTCCCCGTCAGCGCCCGGACGAGGGCTGTCTTGCCGTGGTCAATGTGGCCGGCGACGCCAACCGTGATGTGCTTCATACGCTCCGTTTAACCGCCGGACGTTCAGGCAGGTTCCCTATCCCTAGCTGATGAGTGCTTTACGCCTCTGTTGGATACTCCTTTTAGCCTTCCAGCAGGCTATATGAACGAAGCCTATGCTGACGAGGGGGATGAGGCAGAACCCGATGCCCATCGTCAGCATCAGCGAAGGCAAAACCATTATCATCACCGGAATAGCGACATGATGGCCTACGCCAAAAGCAACTTGGTAGAGGCGATAGGACAAGGCCACCGACAAAACCACCCGTGCCAGTGGGAGCCATAACGACGTCGGCTTGCGCGTCCTGGAGGCGAGCGCATCCGATACAAGTTGCCGCACCGGTTCGGAAAGCGCGTTTATGTTCACCCCGGAGAATGGTTCTCTGGATGATCGTCGGCGCTCTCCGAGGCGCCACATTGTAGCCAGTGAGTATAGCATTGCCACGGAACCGCCGGTAAGGATGCAGGCGAGCCACAGGTAAACCGGCTCATAAACAGGTATCATTTTCCCTCCCCCCACGAGATGACCGAAAGCGCCCTGACAATCTCCCGCATCTCGTCCTCGCGCACCGTTCGCACGTCCAGGGCCAACCAGCCGTCGGCCAGCATCCCCATGATGGGCGGGTCGTGCCGCCGCAGGGCCGCCGCCAACTCTTCCACGGTCATCGTTTCGGCCTGCACCTGCACCCACTTAGTCGGCAGCGGGACCGTTGGCAGCGCGCCGCCGCCGGTGTACCCCACCCCATCTGACAAGCGCGTCTCCAGGCCGGGGATTTTGGCGAGGGCGTTCCGCAGACGCCGAGCACGGCGCGTCAGCTCTTCCTTGCTCCGCGAGAGCATATGCAGGACAGGGACGGTCTCGGTCAGGCGCTCCTCGTCCTCGTACAGTCGCAGGGTCGCTTCCAGCGCGGCCAGCGTCAGCTTGTCCGCCCGCACGGCGCGGAACAGGGGATTGGCCGCCATGCAGCGGATCGGCTCCGCCTTGCCCAACAAAATCCCGCACTGCGGCCCGCCCAGCAGCTTATCGCCGCTGACCGTCGCCACGTCCACGCCCGCCCGGATGGTTTCCGCAACAGTCGGTTCATGCGGCAAGCCGTAGCGCGTCAGGTCCACCAAAGCGCCGCTGCCCAGGTCGTTCATCACCAGCAGGCCGTGTTCCCGCCCCAGCGTCACGAGTTCCGGCAGGGCGGCCTCCTGGGTGAAGCCGACGATCTTGTAATTGCTGGCGTGGACCTTGAGCAATACCTTCGTGTCAGTCGAAATTGCCTGCGAATAGTCCCCAATCCGCGTCTTGTTGGTGGTCCCGACCTCCACCAGCCGCGCGCCGCTCTGCGTAATGACGTCGGGGACGCGGAAGCCGCCGCCGATCTCGACCAATTCGCCGCGTGAGATGATGACCTCGCCGCCCTGCGCCTCCGTACTCAGGGCCAGCAGCACGGCGGCGGCGTTGTTGTTGACGACCAGGGCGGCCTCGGCCCCCGTGATGCGTTGCAGCAGTTCCTCGATCTGCCCACCCCGTCCGCCGCGCTTGCCCGTTGCCAAATCTAGCTCCAAATTGGAGTAGTTCCGGGCGACGCTCGTCACGGCCTCCACGGCGGCCTCGGGCATAGGCGCGCGGCCCATGTTGGTGTGGATGACAATGCCGGTCGCGTTGATGACCCGCCGCAGGCGCCGCAGGCCCTTTGCCTCGAAGCGCCGCCGGATGGCGACGAAGATGTCCGCTTCATCGAAAGGCGGCGCGGCCTCCCCCGCCAGGACCCTCTGACGCAGGGCGTCCACTTCCGCCCGCACTTCGTCCAGGACGACAGGGCGCGGCATTTCGGCCAGCAGCGCCCCCGCCGCCTCGGTTTCCAGCAGGGCATGGACTTTGGGCAGGTAACGCAGGTTGGCTCGGTTGTCGTCGGCAGTAGGCATTGAGCGGCTAATGGTTCTTGAACGGCAGGTTCTTGAACGGCGCAGGAAGAGGCGCGTTTGCACACTCGACTTCTCCGGCTTCTTCGGGAGTAAGCCATTGAACGTGACCGTCGAGGTATGAATAGTTGCCCGCCCCGGAGTGGTAAGTGCTTCCACCGAACTCGCGCCCGCAGGAAGTTGTTAGAACTCTGCGGCTGTTACGAAGTGCGCCATCAGCGTCAGCCCAACCTGCGTCCCTGTTCAGAAAGATGGTGCTCGGAGTCGCAATCGCGGACTCCCGCACCCCGCCTACGCCCACCTCCTTGCCTGTGGGCGGAGTAAGGAAAACGCCTAAACGCATCCCGTTGTAGTCGTAATCCACATGCACAGGGCCGGTCACGCTCAATGGGTCTAAGACCAGGAAACCATTGATCTGGTTGACTGGATAGTCTGGGCAGTGGAACACCTGGCCGTTTTTGGTATATGTGTAAGCCGCATGTTCCCACCCATCGAGCGGCGGATAAACGCCACCGTTGTCTTGAACGTACTGCTGCATCGCCAGTGCAATCTGCTTCAAGTTGCTCTGGCAGACCGTCCTGCGGCCCCGTTCCCGTACCGTGCTGAATACGGGAAACAGAATAGCGGCGAGGGCCGCCACGATGGCGATCACGACGAGTAGTTCGATGAGCGTGAACCCGGCCCGTTTCGGCTTCCGATTGGCGTTGTTTCGCATCTTGCACCTCCGACAGTAGATGCTTTTATAACGGTGCCATGCAGCAGAAGGGTTCGGCTCTCAGAAAGCCACGGATTGAAATCCGAGGCTACAGAGTTCCCAGCGTCGAGGGGACGCAAAAGCGTTCGGTTCCGAGTCTTCCGTTGCCTCGACGGTGGGCATTTCCGAGCCTCGGATTTTAATCCGTGACGGCTAGTTCTTAAACGGCGGCGGCAACGGCCCGTTCAAGCACTCGATCTCCCCGGCCTCTTCCGGCGTCAGCCACTTCACATGGCCGTCTAAATAGGAGTAGTTACCAGCCCCAGAGTGACGGGTACTTCCGTTAAACTCTCGCCCGCACGAGGTCGCAAAAACCGTGCGGAGATAGTGGGCACCTTCGCTGTCATCCCAAAACGAATCGGTAGTGGCTCAAATGAGTCTGATTCTCTTAGGTTGATACCAGGTCGGTTGGTTGTACTCGTGCAAGAAGATCCGCAAACAAGCGTCGTGCATCACATCAATCTTCGAGAACGAAAGCGTCCGCC
>JAABUH010001272.1_pt1 | contig 29476 bp, 32 predicted proteins | sample 5559121 | NCBI WGS metagenome assembly JAABUH01 (sample SAMN10711871, study PRJNA513364) | rock metagenome | isolation source: Antarctica rocks | place: Antarctica: Victoria Land, Battleship Promontory nord | collected 2015-12-28
ACACCATGGCGCAAATTGTCAACTTTGACGGCAGAGGAAACCCGGATTTGGGTATTCCCATAGAAGGAGGACAGGACTTTAGGGTACCCTCGGGAGATGGAGCGTAGGTCGGGGATATGGATCGCTGGACGATATACCCATGTACTCGTGCCTGCGAGCTGGACTTTGTACTTGGCGAATGAAAGACACGCAACCCTTCAACCAACGTAACAGTCCTTATGCAATTGTTTCTCTGCCCTGACAATTCAGAATGATGCGGAAGAGCTGAGCTCTAACCCGGTTGTTTACTTGATTGCAACAAGGACGGTGATTAGAGAGGTCAAAGATCTAGACAAAACGGGCAAATCCAACAGCCTCTATCCGCACAAACCAAATGAGCCGGCCCTTCTTCTCTTGCATCACTTCTATTCTCAATAAACATCCCCATCACGCCCACTTGCTCTGTACAGTTTCTGCACTACCCACCATAGGGCTTAGTTCCCCCCCCCCCTCCTCTTCCCCTCGTACAGACGCGGGCAATCGCGCCATTCTTCCATATCTTGAGAATCACCTCACTCAATCGCCACCATTTCCACTCTTCGTTTCCACTATCAATCTCTCATCATCGCTATCCAACCCAACCCAAAACGACTCCCGCCACCTGCGCAATGTACCGTAAGGCACTGTAGCAGAAAACGACTGCAAAGCCGGAAATGACGGCAGGCCTTGCCAACCAAATGCACAACGGCGTCAAGAATCAAAATGTGCCAAGAACGGCATTCATTTTATTGGTCACCCGATCAAACCAACAGCCGAGGATATAAGAGATGCTAATAAGACGCAATGCAGAAGATCAAAAAGCACACACGTTGTGGGGGAGGGAATACGCGTTGACCGGAACTTCGACTTTGGCAGTGTGATCAATTGCCAGAAGCAGATTGCTGCATGATACGACAAAATCTCCTTTGGAATGCGGAGAATGACTCAACGACCCCGCTCAGAGAAACTCAAAGTATTGACGTGTATTTGCGTCAACCGAAGGTGCTTTACTTCGTGGTAGGTGGACACGACAATAACTTGCATGCCTTCGCCGAATTGGATCCAATATCCAATACAAACTCTGAGGTTGAGAGAAGGAGCGGTATGTCCTCGGAGCTTCACACTAGCAATTACAGTGGGTCGGTCAATCTTTGCAGGAGATTTCACGGCGTTGCTGTGAAACCTAAGCTGCACAGGTTGTCACGGCGAGAAGAGGGGCCTGTAAGTTGAAATGGCCTACGGCAGATCAAATGAGGAACCTCCAACAATCAGATTGCGTTTATCCCTTAGCATCCGCATGAAGGATGTAAAGGATACAGGTTCAGAATCGGAAGCATGTGGGGTTACTCGATATACTAAGCTGCAATGCCTCTTGACGAAGCAACGAAAACGAAATAAGTGAAGCTCCGGATCGGAAGCCCGCATGACATTTCCTTCTCCACGCTTGTCGAAGGATGCACGATTGCGAAAACTGTGTCCATTGGATCGATATCAAGGTCCGCGGTGATCTCTTCGTATGCGATGGGATTTCTATATAAGCAGCTCCCCCTCTCACTACTTTTGTCCAGACATTCTCTTGCTGGACTCATACTCATCGAAAATGGCTCTCGCATATCCAGAGGGAGAATGTTTCTTCAAACGAAATGTCCTAAATACCTCGCAAGCCGATGGCTACCATGCAGGCAAGATCGAAGACTTTACAGTAACACCATGGTCGAATATTTGTGGAACCAGGAAGCATACCACGGTAGTGTAGCGGCTAAGTCTCCCAAAGGAAGAGCACACCCGTGATCAGGATACAAGATTGTGAGAGGTGATTGGTGGAACACGGACTACGGCTGTTGGGAGCAGCTTCCATTCTCGTATGGACCTACTCCCGACAACATCAAGAGGCGGTTTCAGCATAATCTTTGTACGAGCGGAAACAAAATCAAGGCCAGAGAGCAGGGAGCTTCCGCCGAGGTCGGTATATCATGGCATCGATAGATCTCTCTTGTCTGACAATGTTCTACCAAAGCAAGCAAAGTCCTAGAAAAGAGCGAGACGGTTGAGACTCCAGCTCCAGAAGAGTAGATGTGCGAGACCGAGCAGCATGCCAACCTGAGACGGTTAAGCAACCCTCTGTCGGAAAGGCCCGCTGGAGTGTGGAGGTAGTGATATTCCTTCTCTATTCGTATGTCGGCTCAGATCGGCTCCGGCTCAAAATTTCGTCATTCCCTTCGAGTTTCGTATCCACGTCCGGATCATCCAGTCATTTTCAAGCTTAAGACAACTGCAGTGGTTTTGAACAAACAGTTTTTGTGAGGACTAACCATCACATGCAGACTTCGAAGGGCTGTGACGTTGTTATCAAACCCATTTCGCAGTATGCCTAAGGGTCAGGCTCGCGGCGTTAGTGATTCCCAAAGGTGTTCCTGCGAAATGCAACCCTACCCATCCAAAAACGAAAACATTACTCTCGAGGAGAGATATGTTCTTTGTTATTACCACGTTGTTCATTTCCTCAATTAATGATCGATCAAGCCATAACAGAACACTACCAAAAACCTCTCTCCTTCACATCCCATCCCATCACCCGTTCCACCACCTCGAAAGGCCCCCTTCCCCCTTCCCCCTTCCACTTTCCACTCTTCACCTCTCCCCCTCCTCCCTCCCACCTGAATACCCATAATCGAAACACAATAAACCCTAGCTCTACCCCTTACCTCCCCCCCAAAGTCCCCTTCCCCCACTCATTCCCACCCTTCCTTCCCACACCCTCTTCCCCTCCCCTTGAGAATTATCCTCCACCAGCCTACGAGCCAAACCAGCGCGTTGAGCAGGCATGCACGGTGGAATTTAGCGGGAGTGAGAGAAGCCGGGTGACCGGGGGGGGGTGGGGGGGTTGGGGTTGAAAGGGGAAAAGCAGGAAGCAGGAGAAATGCACCGGAAAGAGGGCATGCCCTACCTCCCCCTCCGAAAAGACCTAAAGATAAAATCCTTCAGCACAAACATCAGTCCCCGATGAATGAAATACCCACCACCTCATAGCATGAAAGGCTTATTTCCCTATTCTTTTGAAAAAAAAAGGGGTTTTTTTTCCGTGACGAGGGGCATTGGGGGTTTGTTGTATTAGGTAGGTAGGTTAGGTATGTAGGTAGGTACTTTTTTCATCAGTTGCCAGTCTAATTTTTTTTGGTTGGTGGGGGGTTGTGTGTGTGAAAATCGAAGTTTTTGTTTGGTATTTTTAATTTTTTGACAGAGTTCAGTTTCGGCGCGGTGTGTAAAGGAGAGGGAATGAAAGGAAGGGGAAGGAAATGAAATGAAAGGGAAGGGAAGGAAAGGAAAGGGAAGGAAATGAAAGGAAATGAAGCAAATGCTAGCGATTCGAAAAGCGAGCGGAAGTAGTTGCATGGTTCATACACTCGTTTCTTAATCTATTTACTCAGCCCATAACCTGTACTGCCTTCCTTCCTTCAACAACCCCCCTCCCTCCTGTCTCCTCTCTTCATCTTCCCCCCCCCTCCAAAAAAGAACCATCATCGCAATCCTCACTCTCCGAATCTCACACCCAACCCCCCCCCCCCCACACCCTCTTCCCTCCCACGCCTTTCTTCCTTATCCATCGCTATCCCTATCCCTATCCCTATCCCTAAAAGAAAGAAAGAAAATTCCCTTGCAAAAGTCCGAAGAAAGGACACATATAATCAATCAGTCCCATGGCTGAATTTGTTATGCGACCTTTTTTTTTTTTTAATACTAATTCTCGGTCTCTTGCCCCGGGGGGGTTTGTGGGATTAGTGATGGAGGGAATAGAGGAAGGGGAATGTGTAGAGGAAGGGAATAGAGGGAAGGAATAGAGGAAGGGGATAAGAGAGAGGTAAAAAAAAAGAAAAAAAGGGGGCTTGAGGGATTTGATGGTAAGTGTTTGTTTTCGCTGCTTAGAGAGTTCTTCTTTCGCTGAGTTCGTAAGAGCTCATAAGGACTTTATCCCTAGGGAGGGTTTTTCTAATCATAAGGGGGGGATGAGTCGGGTGGATCGTTATGCGAATAAAAACCCCTGGTGTTAGATGGTTTCTGAGCCCGCCCCCCCCGGTTGTATGAGAGAAAAGGATTAGTGATTGCGTCGTTCGATAAGCGGGATGAAAATGGCTAGGCAGTGAAAAGGTGGTGAGTGTGTACCTGTAGTTATGGAAGGGAGTTGTTTTTCACCACGCCAGGGACGGTACATGCAATGGGGTTCACTCGAAGGCATATGTACTGCTGCAAGCGCTGTCATGGTATCCGGTTCAATTTCTATGGGGGAGGTATTTTAAGGGATTGGGTTTGATTCGATGAGGTTGGTAATATGCCTGAATATGGTGTGTTCATATTCTGGCAAAATCGGTAAAACCGACACGTGACGGCCGTGGAGTGGAGGATTTTGCACGAGGGTATCTACAGTGATGAGGGATGGGAAGGGGGGAATCGCCAAGGGGGGAAGGATATGATAACCATGCTCCTTCGGATCTTAACGTCAAAGTACGTTGTTCGTCGTAAGGAAAGAGGGCTTGCTGTAGCCACGTCGCCTAGATTGGTAATCAATGATGCTGATGCAAGAGCCCCTGAGACTTTTTCTTGTATTCGTGATCCATCAGACCAAAAGCACCACAGCAATAGCAACCAATGACTCCTACCCAAAGTCAGCGGCGCGAGTAAACTCAGCAGCGGTGGTCAAAACTCACCATCCAAGAAACCTTCCAAGCATGCGTAGCAGCAGCGGTCTGGACGGGAGCCGTTGGCGAGGTAGAACTGGAAGCTGTGCCTGTATTCGGTGGGGACGTTGGAGATGGGGTGTTGCTCGAGCTGGCGGTGGGAGCTGAAGAAGAGGTACCCTTTGACCCTGGTGAGGCGGTGGAGCTGGTTTTGGCGCCGGGGCCTGCGGTTGCGGTGGTCTGAATGCTATCAATTAGCGTCTGTGTAGGATTTCTGTAATGAGCGTAGAGGATTACTTACGCCGGACGACGAAGTTATGGGACCAGCATCCACATTCTTGGAGCAAAAATCAATATAGGTGTTCGAAAAATCCTTCCCGCTGTTGGCCTTTGCGGATGTCATCGAATTGTAGCAGGAGCTCGCGCCGTCATCGAACGGATTCGGGTTAAACTGTCCATTTTTATCGAAGCACAGGCATTTTGCCCAATCCGTCGTTGATGCGTCGGTGAGAGAAGGGTATTTCCTAGAGCAGCTAATAGCCATAGTATCGATACTGCCACAGGCTCCAGGGAGGTCGCTGCCCCGGTCTTGCGTGGAGATGGCAGCCATGCTGGCAAGACTGCTGGGTAAGTCGCTGATTAGGGTGCTGGAGGGTGAAGTGCCGATAGCCTTGATGCAAGCTAGACGATTGGGTTGGGAGCAGCAGTTGAGATCGCATGGACCGTTAGGTCCGCCTTTGCACCACTTGTCGATGCAGTCTGGACAAGTAGGATATCGGTTAGTGGCCTAGAGCAAGGTTTCCGAGATGCATGCTGTGAAAGATGACAAACCTGGAGATGCAGGAAATCCACCGGGGCAGAACTTGGCGATCGCGTTACAAACACTTTGCTGGCCGTTGGTACCAATGGGAAGGGAGGTAGCTGCCTGTGCGTAGACGGGGAGGGTGAAGCTGAGGCTCAGTAGTAATGGAGCAATGAAATATGAGGGAGCCATGTTTGCTATTCTGGATGTTTACAAGGAGGTTTTGCGGGGAAGGGAAGAGTGAAGTATGGTAGTGAGTATCTAACTGCTGAGCAACTACCGTATACGAGCTGTTGATGAAACACCAATGTAATGCGCGCTTGATAGATGAACGGAGAAATGGAAGCGTTGGATAGTTGGTAAACACAGTTATCAGAGAGGAAGGCTTGCTTGCTGCCGCACCATGATTCGAATCGAGTCATTCGTTCCTCACAGGGAAGCATAGAAAAGAAGACTTTGAAGTAAGAAAGTTCCATTGTATGAAATCGTCAGGTCGGTCTTTTCGACCCCAATTGAGTCTTTGCCTCAGCCCCATCCCCGTCACCTACGTCAACGTCACACAAATTCATATATGAGTACTCCGTAGAGGGCATAAGAATCTCCAAAAGTGTCGGAGGAGTGACAGAGACGGAAGTTCGTTAGCTACCTACTGCTGGCAAAGGACAAGCGCGCCTCGGTTAAAACCGGCCCCCTGCTTCGGTCCCAGCTTGTTACGACTCCACCTCTTGATCTGATTTGCAGGACGATGGCGGCGATGGGCTTCGTGTCACGATTGAGTGCATGAAGAAGGTAGGGAATAACCCAATACCACATAAAGCAAGGGTCCTTCCTCTTAATATAAGCGTGCTGCAGGTTGATGAGTGGACAAGGGCCAGAGATAATTGGGGGCCGCCGCCTTTTCAGCCCTCCTCAATGCTTGCAGATCACTGTCGCAGAAAGCGACTCACATACTGAGGATGACACGGTGTTTGGGGACAGATCTTTGTCGCTGGTTCCAGTCATGATTGTTATCCATCGATTTTGCACAGGAGCCTATCGAACCACTTTCGCGAATGCACGCCGGTACTGCAACTAGAAGTATATCGACCTTAGCAACCTACAACAACAACAGTGCAGCAAAAAGCGCAACCAATCCTCCGACCCCACCAGCAGCAGTCGCACCCACCGCCCGCGCCCCACTGGTCTTGGATGCCGTAGCAGCCGAACCCGTCGCTGTGCCGGTTCCGCTGCTGCTGGGCGACCCAGATGTGGTCGAAGAAGGACCGCCGGAAGAGGTCGCGTTCGAGGATGAGTTAGTCTCGGCCATGAAGACACCGCCCATGATGCCCGCTGGCTTCTCTACCTCGACGTCGGTTTTGGCATTGCTGATGAAGGCGTCGACGGTCTCGTTTTGGGGGCTGTGGGTTGGGTTTGGTCAGTGTCTACAACCTATAACAATGCGAGGAATGGAAATAGAAAGGTGGCCGTACGGGTTGATGACGCCGACCATGGCAGCTCCAATACCGCAGTGGCCGAGTTGAGAACAGTAGTACCAGATGGGGTTGGTATCATTGATGGTGACAACAAAGGACATGTTCGCTGGGGCGGGCATGTAGCCGGAGTAGATGCCGTTCGGGGCAGGATGGCATGGCTTGCCGAAGCTGGACTGCGCGACAGAGTGGTTCTGTTTGACGATATCCTCATATTAGCTCTCCCTAGCCCATTGCGCGGGACAAGCAGTTTGCTCCATTCCCGGGGAAACCGAAACATATCTGTTGCGAGTGACTTACACCATGCAAGTAGTTAAACTGGACCATATCTCCCTGGGCAGCCGTCACGCTGTCGGGCTTGAAAACAAGGCCGCCATCGCCGACGTTGACCACGATGGTCTTGGCTTGTGTTTGGGATGCTAAGCACGTGAGGCCAAGCAGGACGGTGAGGGTTTGCATCATGATGGAAGACTTGTAGCAGTGGAAGATGTTGAGACGGAGACCGGCTTGGTGGGCTTCGACGGCGAGCTTGGTTCAAGAGCAGCAGTAGGTTTGTGAGCACGATGGGTTGTGGTGACTACAGAACTTGAAGGAAACGAGAAAGTGATGGGGAATGTATGCTTATTTACTGCGCTGTAATTCACAAGCAACAGTACGAGATAAAGTGACGGATACTTTGTTAACACGGTATTCACCGATCAACGAAGGAAACGGAGAGATTAAGCGCCTTAATATATGTATGTTGTGTTCTAAGATTCAATCCGCGGGCTGAACATAAACCTCGTGATCTCGGGTTACGTTGCTCCCGTTGTGGCTGTCCGTAGTTCACTTATCAGTCCCTTGCTACCTTACGACTTTTTGGTGGAGGCTGAGCGCAGACGCGTGTATTTTGTCCTACCGGCCTTACCTAACAAACTATTTTTCCAATGATTTGTAACCAAAAGGAAGGGAAAAATTGCCCTTTCCGCGTCTACTTGCCGTAGTCGACAACGAGATCCTGAGACAGCGTAGCGTTGACGCTGACTGTGAGCGCGGCATTCGTGGAGTTGAAAGTGTACTGAGAGCTTGCAAGGCGCTGGTGGTTCAGAGCGACAGAGCCTGGTGCGGCGTTCACGCCCAAAAAGACCACTTGGGCAATTTTGACGGAGCCAACATTGTATCCGTACCGGCCACTCATGTGGAGAGCCGAGTTCGCGTAGGCAAATTGGATGTTGGATGTGCTAGCTTGTACGAGTGAATCTCCGTCGTCGAGGTATAGACTGCCGGTAGCTTTGCCGTCAAGACCAGGAGCGACAACAATATTAAAGTCTTCTTGTCGCAAAGCCGCGGTGGTGTTTGCGCTCTGAATGCGGAGAGGGAGAACCGAGCCACCCTTGATGTGTAAAGGTATCTGGGTCAAGCCAATATCCGTCAATGTGATGCTCTGGCCTTGACCACGGACAGCCTTGTATGTGAAGAAGTCGTAGAAGATATCGTTGGGAAGATAAATCTGTACGCTTGTTGCACCCTCCTGAGTCACGGGAGATACGAGTACGCTTGGTCCAAAGAACCATTGCTGGTCAACTCCAAAGGTGTTCGAGTCCGACGGGTACAAGTACCACATGGGATTGACCAGCGGAGTACCATCCACCGTCTGCTGGTACATGGCAGTGTAGAAGTAGTCCAACATACGGTATCGAGCATCAATGGCGACCCGAGCGGCCTCTGCCACGGATGCCCATCGGTAAAACTCATGGTAGATCACATCGCTAGCGGCATGGTTGCGGTAGAATGGGTAAAAGGCGCCGAGCATAGCCCAACGAGCGCATAATTCCTCTGTAGTGTTTTGTGCGTAGCCACAAACATCACTGCCAACCATGGGGACTTGAAAGATGGAGGCAAACTCAAGCATTCCGGCAATGGAGATGAGGTAGTCATGCCATGTCGCCGAATTGTCTCCAAGCCAGTGACCGACTTTAGTACCAGCACCGGCAAAGGTGGAACGAGTGATAACCATTGGTCTCTTCGTAGGTTTCCGGCTGAGCAGAGCACCTCTGCTTGTAGTACTCATCATGGTCCCATAGAGATTGTGAACATCGTACTCAGCATATCCGCCATAGTGGATAAGATCGGTGTCAAGCGTGTTCATGCTCAGAACTCCATTGGCGTTATGGATCATGTATTCCGGGCTGAGCAGATCTCTACCTGATAAACCTATCATAGAGCCATTGGCCGCTCTCTTAATCATCTGGCTGCTTCCTGGTTGGAAGTCGGCCGGCCAGCCTGGAAGTGCCATTGGCGAGCCGCGCACAGGAGGAGGCGCCGGGGGGAAACCATTGGTCTGTGCGTAGGCGGCTGCATCAGTGCATGGGAACTTACAGAAGTTGGACGCTTCATTCATGTCGATCCAGAGTGCGTCAATGTCGACACCGTCGGTTGGGCTGAAGAAGGTATCGAATTCATTGTTCCAGTAGCCTTGCGTGTTTGGGTTGAACCAGTCCGGGAATGCCGTTACACCAGGCCAGACGACACCTGAGACAGATAGGTTAGCATCTATAAAAGGAGTGTGTGTATGGCTTTGCCCGCATACCTTGATATATCGAACCATTGGCAAGCTTAAGAAAGACATCTTGGGAGACTCCGTTGTTGAAGGCAGGGTAATCTTGATAAGCTACCGCAGGGTCTACCATCACGACGTAGTGCTGATTGGCATCGTGTAGGTGTGTCACTAGCTCACGCACCTTCGGGAGTGGAAAGCGTTGCGGGTCTAACGTAAAGACCTTGCGTCCATCCATGTAATCAATGTCGGTCCACATGGTCTCAAGGGGGATACCAGCTTGACTGTAGTTGTATACGACGTCGGCAACTTCATAAACGTCTTGATATCCATATTTGCATTGGTGGAACCCAAGACCCCAGTATGGCATCATGGCAGGCTGACCGGCTACTTCACTATATTGACGTGCAACATCCAAGGGTCCAGGCCCCGCCAAGAAGTAAAAGTCGAACACACCTCCGATCGTGTTATACTCTAGGTATTGACCGTCAGCAGCGGTATTGTTGATCTTTATATCCATTCCATCAGAGTTCAACAAGAAGACGCCGTGCGTCTTGCTGTTGGCTCGATGTTCAAAGTAGATCGGGTGAGCTCCATAGAGGTTTGTCCCCACCGGAATCTCATAAGCATCTCGATTCCAGATAGTTCGAATGTAGTTTGTGGTGAAGAGGCGGAAGGGGTCGGTATGCTCTCCAAGCCCGTAAAGGTTGGGGTTCGCAGGCAGCTGGGTGCGAAGACGCAGATATTGAGACTCGAAGATCAAGTTGGAGCCACTTGTATTGAAAATGGTGTCTGAGTTGTCGCTCCGCTGGATTGCAAAGGAGAAAGGTTTGGCAGTGTACGAGAATTTGATCTGGGTGTCACTGATGCTACCCCGACCGTCTCCCATAGGTCGAGGGAAGACTGATGTGGGAACTTGGTACACATCTTCCTCGGCATCGTAGATCTTGACATGGATCCTCGTGTCTAGGAAGAGAATGTCAGTCATACCACCCCGAAAGGAGCGGGACTACTTCCATACCAGTCTGATATTCCACCAACAGCTTCAAGTCCGTAAGGTCGGTTCCGTAGGAGTTGCATGGAGAACCGGCCAGGGTCAAGTCGGCAGTGAGCGTGGCTCCCGATTGCTGGACATTGGAGGCCGCATAACCTGGGCAGGAACTAGAATCATTCGCAGCAGCCGATGCAAGAAGGGCGAGGTTGGACAGGACAATGCCTGCCTTGAGTAACTGCATGGCCAACGTCAAAAGGGATATGCACTTGTCGCAGTCGACTGATGAAGATGTACGCACCCAATGAGTATCTCATGGCTCTTATATACGCCAGCACTCTCGCTCACTTGGACCCACAATAAAAACACTTTCGGACTTCACAGAGTAACATTGCCACTTGTGTTCACTCATCGCACAGTAACATCATACCCTCCAGAGTTGTGTTGGGTGAGATTCCCCTCACGACAGACGATGACGGAAACTGCTTTCGACTCATGTGACTCTTTTCGATGTAGGCCGGAAAGTCTACTAGAAGAACAAGCAGTGTCCTGCACCAAAACCCCGCGTTGTGCGTGCATTCTCGTTTGTTGACTGGGATGGAATAGCTCGTTCCGGGTTCCGGGTTGATGATTGGTCTGAACAGCTTGGAGAGGTCAAGAAGAGGGTGCCGGATCTATAATCTTACGATGCCTTATTCTATAGCTGTGGCTGCTGTTGTTGTTGCTGTTGTTGTTGTTACCTTTCCTGCGTAGCGTTGCCATTGTTGATGAGCTTTGAGCGTTGAACCCAACCTCCTCGGCTTACCGTTCCATAGCCGTAGAGAGAGACTGCAAAACTTGACTGCGACACTCCCCGGCGGTGGTGGCGTCTCCATGACCCCTCAACCCCACATTTATTGAATAAGGTTAGGTTACCTTAAGCTTCCGTTTTCCGTTAGTGCAATGGACACTAAGCCCTAGTTTACCTCGGTCGTCTCGTGTGAAGCATCATCCTGGCAGACGTTGATCCATTGTTTTGACTGTTCTTCACCGAGTACGCACTTACTACTACAGAGTACGAGTAGGTACCTTACCTACCTGGAAGTCCCTTGGCCCAGTGATATGTTTGCCGATACCCCGTACCGGCAGTTCATCTCGCTAATCTAGGATCTCCTATCCTACCTTAGTTAGCTGAAGAAAGTTTCAACGATTCGCGGTGAAGCTTCATCCTCTTGAAAGTCTATCAATTACCTACAGGCGACCTAAAGAGTGGGCTTTGGCACGATGAGTACTGTGTTTGAAGCTCTCAACCGCTTCATCTCTCGGCTGGACTCGGATACTCCTACCTCAAAGTCTGGAGATGGACCTGGTGGCTTTGGCTTCCAGGTTCTGCGCAACAAGAATCCTGAGATAGCCGTTGAGCCGTGGTATGACTTTGTCATTGGCATCAACGGACGGCAAGTGGTAAGCCTTCCTCTCCCGACTGCTGCGGTATCTGCGGCTTACGGAACCAAGGACGATCCTGATCCAAATCTCTTTGCGACCGAGGTTCGCAACTGCGCTGGAGCAAATGTTGCGTTGACTTTGTGGAACGCCAAAGTAAGTCTGGCGCCAACGTCCAACAAGCCAGTCTTACGCTGACTTTTCCATCAGGGCCAACGCATCCGAACGCTCCACATCCCCGTTCCCACCCCCTCCCCCACCCTCGGCCTCACCCTCCAATGGACGCCGCTCTCCGCCGCCGAAGACGTTTGGCACATCCTCGACGTAATCCCCGACTCGCCCGCTGACCTAGCCGGCCTACTACCGTATGGCGACTATATTGTCGGAACCCCAGAAGGCAATGTCCACGGTGAAGCTGGCTTAGGCGAGCTCGTTGAAGACTATCTCTCTCGAGAACTACGGCTGTACGTCTACAACCACGAGTATTCAGTCACAAGACTCGTTACAATCACGCCGTCACGCAATTGGGGAGGGAATGGCGCGCTAGGATGTGTTCTCGGGTTCGGGGCACTGCACCGTCTGCCTCTTCCCCTAACAGAACCACCAGCAGCCCCAGGTGAAACCCTCTTCGAAACTGCCCGCTTCAGCAACGAAGAAGGCCGCCCCTCCTCAATAATGCGCCAATCTCCCTCCATGACCCACAATGCATACGCCGCACCACCACCTCAAGATGCTTCCGACTTCCTTGTCCCTGCTTCCATGACCTCCCCTCCGCCGCCGCCGCCTTTCTCAGCAACTTCGCCCACCGTTTCTCGTCCGGCACGGAAAGCACGTCACGCAATGACTTCGAATCAGGCTTTCGATGAATATTTCGAGGAGAGTGCGCAGAAGAGTAAGGAAGTGGATTATGCGCCGCCTGCAAAAGCTACGCCGCCGCCTCCACCACCAAGAAGCGGTGGTGCCCCTCCGAGGGCGCCAAGTCCCGCAATGGCTCATAGTCCTGCGCCGGCTGATGAGGAGGACAATAATCCTTGAAGTTCTAATTTACAAACAGCCATTAGTCGGGCCGATATTGCGTCTCTGAAGCGCCATGAAATAAATGGGTATCGAACGCCAGATCTATCCAGCGATCGTTTGACGGTAAGTCCAGCAAACGCCCATGAGTTGAACAGAAATCCTCACTACCTTCAATCCTCACTCGCCCTCCTCACTCGTCTCCTCGAAATTCTTCTTCCCTCCTACCTCCTCGTCCTCCTCACCAACCGCCTCCCCACCCTCCTTCTCTTCCACTTGCGCCTCCTCACCCTCAGCACCCTCTCCAAGACCCTCATACACCGGCCTTGGCACCTCGACCCCCTTCTCCTTGAGCGCAGTCTCAATCTCCGGAAGAACAGTGATCAACGACGAAAATTGCTCTACCGTTAGCGAGATACCCTATTGACCAGCAACGCAGAGTTAGTTGCAGCGCTATAGACTTTTACTCGCAAAAGTGTGTGTTTAATGCGATAGCATAGATAGAACAAATACGCCCAATCACTACGAAAAGGAGAGGGAAATACCTTCTTCCCCGGCAGCACTTTCCCATTTTGCTCGTAGAATTCCCGGATGCTGACCATAGTTTTTCCCTTGAAGGCGGATATCGTGACTCTTCTGCCTTTATCGGAGATCTATTCACAACCATCAGCCAGCTTGATCCATGTATTTACTCACACAAGCCCGCAATGCCATCCAAGAAAAACTCACCCCCCAAAACTCCTCCCCGTCCACCTTGCCCTTTTTCGCATCCAACCCGGCTCCCCCACTATCCCACACTCCTCCCTTGCTATCCTTCTTCTCCCCGCCTTTACCGTCCTTCCCGTTCTCCGCCTTGGAACTGCTTTTCGATTTCTTGCTCCGTGGCGCATCAGCGACGAAGCCGGAGTCGGAGTCGTAATCAGATGCTGGGGCGCGTTTTCGGGGGGGCATTGTTAGGGCCGTGGGAGGGGGTGGAGGTGGCGGAGATTGGTGAAGGGGGATTGCTAGAGTTGAGATCGAGGTTGAAGGTGAGGAGACGCGACGGGTAAGGTCGGGCGTGTCGATGAATCACGTGGGGGTGTGGATCGGTGGAGCTCTAAGCCTTACAAAATATATACATAATGTCACTGTACTTCCGTAACCTGGACAATAACTCGTACTGATGTACTGTGTTCATATAATTTACAAAGCTGAGAAACGAACGTTACTGAATCATTCTTGACCCCAGTATCTTCTGCTAGACCTTAGATAGTTGATTCTTCCTCAATCACTCGGGAAGGCAACGAAATCCTGGAATTCAGCAACGCCGTGATATCCACAGGCTTCTCTTGCATGTGCGGTCTTTGCATACCATCCAACTTGGCCCCCCTTAGTAGTCAACAATTCGATCATTCGCCGGTCCCGTTGAGAATAGGCGATGTCGAGAGTCGATTGGTCATTGCCTTCGGCACCACTCATATCTGACCTACATTCTATGACGCAGAGACTGTGGCCTCGGGGCTATGTCTCACTGCAGCTGGTATAAGGCCGTCGAATGACAAGTTGAGCATGTGCTGGCATGCGGGCCATCCTCCCTCAAACCCTTACCGAATTGCTTATGTTGCTTGTCAAATGGGAAGAACCTTACAACGACCCTCTTGAAGCTCATCGTGCTCGGATGGTACATACTGAACATGTTATCCAAGAATTTGAGCTCTGGGCATTGGTCAAAGCCGCCATCGCCACCGCTTAGATGCTTGTGATTATCGCTAAACGGTTGCAGGTCTGCGGTTTTTCGAAGGGTAGCTGTTGCAATGGTGGGCAGTAGATCCTATCTGCTCGCATGTTCTGCGCAATGCGCAGTCTACATCATCCACGGAGCAGAACTTTGATAACAGTAACAACATCACAATTAAGGAGCGTCTCAAGCAAACAGCATCGCGAGACGAAATCTGCGCCATTATCTGCGATGCAGCTATCGGCAAGATCGCCAGTGTGCCTTTGGCGCCTGTCGAAGACGTTGAGCCTCAGAAGCCTTTGGTAGCGTATGGACTCGACAGCCTGGTATCCATTGAGCGGCGCAACTGAATGGCCAACGAGCTGGATGCTCTGATGACGCTGTTGGAGCTAACGAGTAGCTCGTCTCTGGTGGCGTTGACGAGGGCGATTGCAAAAAATACAAAGCTGGTGGATCGCGTAGTCCTTGATGAAGAGGATCAACGAGTGACGCTGCACTGGAAATTGGGGATGAAATTCGCCCGACAATACCGCCTAGCAAAGAGTGGAATGACGGTTCCATGACTTGGCTATGGCATGAGACTACGATACGTCCGGAATCGTCATGTCATCAATTTTTGTTAAGGATCTTTGAGAGAAACTGACTTCCAGTCCGGTCAGTGCATAAGGTACTGTCATTCCTGGTCCTTAATTCTGAATCAGATGACTCACACCGTTTTCCAAGAGCCTCGATTAATAGACTTCTTATACAAGTGCTTTAGGATCCTTCCCCTGAAAAAAGCTTTGAATTCAAGATGGTGAAGCCATCGAACCTTGACTTGGTCCTGTAGTAAGAAAAATCATACGCTTCAAAGCATGTTGAAAGGCGAACACTTAATACCGTGATCCTCTTTGGTCCATGTCACGGCATATCTCCTCGAGGCTTCGAAGCTTTTCAGTAGATGCTCTATCTATGCTGAACTCACGCTCATTTCACCTACAATGCTCCATTGACGAGGCAAAGTTTTAGTTTTGATTGATTTACTCATGTATTGAAGTTGAAATCTCTCATAATTTGTCCCTCCCACGCTACTCATGAGGACAAGTTGACACAGCTTAGTAGTCAATGCGCTATCATACATGCATCATGCAAGACGTGGATACGATCGCTCCATGTTGCAATGCGAATGGCCTTTGTGTGAGGTTGTGCAAACGCCGAATGTCCTGTCTGAGAAACTGAAAGTTTGTCCCTCTTTTACTAGCATACAAACCCCAGTCGTCTTAGAAAATTCTTGAGGCCTATGCAAGACACAGCAGGACCAGCTCGCCCGCAAACGTGTAATAAAATACGGCCCAGCTAACTCTCCGATATTTCATTCAAGAACGTCGTCATGTTCAACCTGGACTTGTCCTCCACCCCAAATCCACCAGGCACCCAGCCCATAGGCGTAGGAAGAACGGACAGTTTCAACACCTGCCTGGGTCCCACAGGCACAAATCCTCCTGTTGATCCCTGCGAACCAGGCCTAACACATTTCCTAAATAGAGCTCTGAACTGCTCGCTAATTTCCACAAGAGCGAACTGGTCCTCGGCGTCAGGGTCGGACAGCACGTCCAGCCGGATCATGCACGATCTCGGCGCCATGGATAATGGTAGATAGTTATAGCCTGGCGGAGGCAGAGCTCCCCGCCCGTGCCGTTTCCAATGCCATGCTATGCGGGAGATCAATGGCAGGTTGAAAAACTCATTGGCGGCGGCTATGCAGTCGCCGGAGAAAGTTCCGAGGGCACCATGGGTTGTTAAGAGGGTGCCGGGCGGGGTGCACGTAGGTTCGGGAGTGTCGCCCACTGAGGCGGGTGCGATTCGTGGTATAGCTGCGCCAACGGAGAGAGGATTTGCGATGCAGAAATTGCTGTAAGAGACTAGGATAGGGGCGGCAAGAAGAGTGAAGTGGTTGATACGCATCTTTATAAATATCGAAAAGGAGAAGAAAAGCTAAAATCTTTGGCTGTTTGTAAGGACGAAAACCGATTTACGACGCTGGTGGCCAAGATCGAATTCATCTCGAAAGGTATTTCACTTCCTAGAAGTACTCGCATTGCGGGTTGCAGCGCATACCGCTTAGAGGGTTTCACGTACTGTATATCCACCCGACATTGTTGGCGCATTGCCCTCACCCGAGCGTTTTGATTCTCTTCCTGATTCGACATTTAATTCTTCCAAGGATCTGTTCATGCGCTCTCCATTCGCGTGAGAACACAGCAGCAATTGAAGGGCACGGAAAAGGGACCGGATGGGCAGTTTGTTAGCCGGCTTTCGGGCGCAAAGTGCGCAGACCGTCTCTTGGCTTCTCTAGCTAAAACGAGCCAGTTCAGGACTGAGGTCGCCTAGAACACGGTAGGTGTGTATGAGCTGATGTTCAGCATCAAGCGTGAACGAGACCGTACGAGTGCTGCGATATCGAGGGTTGTCAGGATCAGAGGGTGCCGCCGGTTCTATGCCAATCGCTGTTCTTGCCGGACAAACGTGATCTTGAAATCTTCCTTGCTCTTGATCCTCAAGGCTGGTAAGATCAAACAGTAATCGACGGTTAGCAGTAATAGCAGTGTTAGAGAGCTATGACCGATGAATTCAAAGGTTTCCACATACGTTAACTCAAATGGTGAGGACTGAGGACCTTGTTGCCCGACGGACAAGAACAATCGCTGCTCCATCTATAAACATCAATGGCCCAAGCGAATCAAATTATTTCCGCGACAATGAATAGACGAACAAGCTATCACGATCTCAACGGTGAGCTCAAGCTCTAAAGCTCGCTGCTGTTGGCGCTGACCGCAAACATGTCGAGGCGTACAGTATATTAACATTTGAGTCATCCTCTTCATATTCCCGTTTGCAAAAAGGCCTGTGGGTGTGTATTCATAGTTTCGAAGACGAACACTCTTTTATCCCAAGAGATGTTGTCTTTCACGCCGTCAATACTTTCAAACATAGTAGGTTCGATTCTCTCCTTTTCGGCACTGGTTTAAACTGGAGAGAAAGTGGGTTTTATGCATTTTTCTGGCGGTGGGTTGGTCGGTCTGCGCATATAACTTACTTGACAATGTAGGTACCTTACTCATGTCTCAATTCCTTCTCTTTCAACTCAAATTTGACATCCTAAGATTGCCCTGCGTGTCCTCTACCTACTAATTGATTCCCTTCGACATTAATCGGAACATGGTGAGATACACAGTTAGCTCAGGCTTGAATAATGTCGGCCGTGTTGTTGAATTGTTGGTTGTTGATTTTCGGGAGGTGGAAGGAGTGCGTTGATGAGTGGTATATCTGCTCAGATTGCGATGCCTTTTCTTGCTTTATTCTTGCTTTCTTTCTATTTTTATTATTATCAATCTTCCTCCCCTACCCTCTTCATACGTCATGCCCTTACTCCAACCCCATCTTCCAACATCCCTGACTCCTCTCCCCCCTTTCCATCTTCCCTTCCCTCTTCCTTGCTCAAATACGCCGCTAGCACGACATATATCGAACCTGGCGATCTGCAGGACTCAAATGAGTGAGTAATTTCCTCAACGGGGGAGTGAGTGTCCTCAATGGAACTCCTCTCTCCCCGCCCCCCTTCTCAAATCCCCTTGCCAATTCAAAGCATCTCACATCTGATGATCGGGGTAACTCAGGGTGGTTAGCCGGTGTTCGTAAATCATGTGAACGAAGAGGTGGGGAAAGGGGTAGGAACGTGGAAAAGTGGAAGGTAGAAAATGGGGGCGGAGGAAAGAGGGAGGGAGAAACTTGGAGGGCGAAGGTAGATATGTTGGCCAAGCTGTGGGGCTGGGAGTGTGGCGGATTAATGAAAGCGAACGAGAGGTCAGTTAGTTCCGGTTATGTCGAAGTGGTGCATCAAAGCAGTGTATGAAAAAAAAGCCGACACGCCGATCGACCAAGGTAGTCAGTTACATTTGATGTTCTCTTGCAGAGCTCATCTTTGACTTTCAAAGCTCGCTTTCCCCATTTTACGTCCGCCATTCCAACTACGTACTCGCAATCGACTAGAAACGCACATTCCGCATCATGCCCCAAACACTTGATTGAATCAACTCCATTCTCCCAAACCGTTTCCTGCATCATAAGCCAAACACCCCCCCCCCACATCACCCCCCACACCAAAACTCACAAACCTCTCCAAGTATACTGTACCACAGCAAACCCACCCAAAAGCAACCTACATATATCCAAAAAACCTCAACCCTTCAAAAACCCAGCCCGTCCATCTCCAAAAACCTGACCCAATAAACTTCCTCCGCTCCATCAGTTCTGCTCCCATCCTCCCCAAAAAAAACCAACACATATATAAAACCGCCTCGAAATTGGATTTTTCCATCTCTTTTGTGCGGATGAGGGGGTCGTAGTAGTTCGCCGTTTGGGAACGACGCCCTGGGCTGCTCCTCGCATACGCTCTTTGCCCCCTGTCCCGCCATCGGGGCCTCTCCGACCTCGCCCGCGCAACCTCGCATATCATTCCTGCTCCGTCCGGCACGGTCGGCGCAGTATCCGGGAAAAACTCCCCTGCTATTCCTCCTGCTACATACCTGTTCCTCCTTCTGGGGCCTGGCTGCAATTTCATGCTGGCGATAGAGGGAGTTGCGGTGGCAGGTGTGTTGAACGTTTGATGAGGTGTTTTGCTTGCTGGAGTTGGTGTAGGCGGGGTTGGCTTGGCCTTGGGAAAGGGGGTAGATGAGTTGGTGTGGGGAGGGGGATGTGGATTAGTTGATTGGGGAGGTGGGGAGGATAGGTATGTTGGGTGTTGTTTGGAAAGTAGGGGGGTTTTGTGAGTTGGTGTTGGAGATTTGGAAGGGGGGGGGGGATGATGGGTTTGAAGTAGGGGGTTTGGTAGGGAGGCAGTGGTAGGAAGGAAGGCGAGGTTGAGCGAGAGGTGTAAGGAGATGTTCATGACTGTTTGACGATGGTTTGAAGGAAATGGGAATACACAGAGGGGGGTGCGGGGGGCATGGTTACTGGATAAGGCATGTGAACCTGGCATACAAACCCTTTACTGCGCAGTTCCATTTGCAAATTTCCTTCCATCTCCTGACATATCCTACGCAAGCTTTTCCTCCAGACATACCATTAAATCTCCACTCATATCTCATACCGGCGCACCCCTACCTCCACTCAAAATCACCCATTTCCCCCTCTTCAACCCCAACCCCACAAACCTCCTTCATCCTCCTCATCTCCCCCAACTCCTTCTCATCCTCTCCCCCAGCCCTCACTGCCTCCTCGCCCATATCCAAAACATGACCCATAGCGGCGCTACGCTTCGGCATATCACTCTTCATAACCCTCTCCAAATTCCTCACATAAAGCGGGCAAAGCCCATCAGGTCCACGACGATACTCAATATGCACCTGTTTGAGCCCGCGCAACGCCCCCAGCGGCTCCAACATCGTCGCGGTTGCATAGGCGGTGTCTAGGATCAGATACTGAAGCTGTGTTTCCTGGGAAAGTGTGCGGGCGAAAGATTCCATGAGGAGGCGTGCGTAGATGTTAGATGCTTTTTCTTGAGATGCCGCTATCGACGAATAAATGCTATAATTCGGCTGGGTGCGCCAAAGGAGGCACTTGCGCATGCGGTGAAGATTTGGGTGGAAGCCTCGCGGTTGGGGGCGGGGGCGCCCGGTTAGGTCGAGGCTGAAGGTGAAGACGTTGGAGGCGTAGAAGGTGCGGCTGGCTTCGGTGGAGAGTTGTTGGTTGACAAGGAAGATGGCGAGGTCTTTGCGGGCTGGGGGGGATGGGGTGGCTGGATTGGTTAGGGGGTTTTCGGAGTAGGGGTGGAGGGGGGAGTGTGAGATGACGAGGAGGCGGTAGATGACGTTGCGGAGTTCGGGGGGGAGGGATAGGAAATTGAAGTGGCCTTTGCGGTGGAAGGTGGTGTTCTTGGTGGCTATTTCGCCGGTCTCGACGTCGTTGGGGGTTTGTCGATCGCGGGCTTTATACTCGGGGATGGTGAGGTCGGCTGGCCCTGATCCAGGAATATAGATGTAATCTATTCCTTGAGGCATCCCCACACGGCTGGATGCTCCGCCGACGGGACGTATTGCTAAGTTAAATGAAGTAGAGCGTCTAAGTAATGCCATAGATGAGGTAAAATCAGAGGATGCCCTGTATGCCAGAACCGGTGTTAGCTGTCTTCCACCCTGTTTTTTTTGTACAGTCAGGTTGTCTTGCCTGTGAGGGGCATTGGCCATTTCATTCTGAATATCATTCAGTATACGATCCATGCATCTTCGGTAGTTGGCAGCGGCCATGGTCAGATCTGTTCAACGATGACGGAAGATATAAAAGATATAGTAACGTGATGGTCTTATGGCCGACCCATAATTGTAAGACTTTAGATGAATGTTGCCTTCTTTGACTGCAGCTGATATGAACCTTGTTGCTTAAAGCCAAGTCTGTGTGTGCAACGGTGATGGACTTGCTGTATGGTTGGAATTAGGTAGAGTCGCTTGATTCCCATTTTATGTCGATCTTCGTGTTGTGTAAGATCAACACGTATGAGCTGTCAGATAAAGGTACCATTCACTGTGGGTGATATGGACTTTGCTGCTCGGATTCTGAACATTCATTGGCTGGTTTGGTCGAAAATGTTCTTTGGATTAGATATAGCTACAAGTAAAAAGTACTGTTCTATTTTATATTAGCTGTAAGCCCCTTCTATACTAGGAGTATGCTCATCTCTAGTTTCATGAAACATTATAATACTGCGCTGGGTATTTTAACCAACCTTTCCTCACGTATTCACACACCATCAAACCTCTCTGCGCCTCTCTTCACCAATCTGATAGGTACTTTTCCTCCCCTCATCTGCAATGTGAACACCGATGCCATTCCATCTCGCATTAGTCTCTCGACCTCTCTTCTGGCCTTGTTCCAGGCCTCTCTCCTTTCCTCCGCACTCAATTTGTCCAGCTTTTCATCCGTAGCCCATTGGTCTACCGCCAGCTCCACACTGTACTGGCTGAAGATGACCGCCAACACTGTGAGAACTTCTACTTGAGCGAATCGACGGCCTAAACAGCCGCGGTAGCCTTCACTGAAGGGGACATAAGCTCCCTTGGCGGGGTGAAAGAGAGATGGGGACGTATCCGGACCGGTATTAACGTCAAAGTCCGACGTTTCCGTGCTACGGTTCTCGACACCAGGTAAGGATTCTCCGGTCGATTGGGAGAGTCCGATGTCCAGAAGCCAGCGCTCTGGGCGGAACTCTTCGAGATCATTGTCTGTGTTTGAGGTTGGGTGGAGCGGGTGGGCAGGATCGGAGGGAGGGCCTGCGGGCCAGTACTTTGGGTTACGGTGAACTGCAACAGGATTGAGGCTGACGTAGCAGCCAGCTGGAACCATGCATTTCTTGCCTTCGATATTGAGCGATTGGTCCTGGTCTTTAGTGACCATTTTCGGGATTACGTTGACAGGAGGCACGAGGCGTAGGGTTTCATTCATCACAGCGCCTGCCATCCCATTGGATAGGTTTGGAATATCATGCTCGTAGTCCCATTCACTAACCGGACGGCCTTTAAAGACACGATCGAGGTCCTTTTGGAGCTGGCGTTGAGATGCTACTTTGGTGGCGAGATAGATGAGCGCAAAGTGGAGTGCGTTGGCTGTGGTTTCGTGGCCAGCGAGGATGAAGACGAAAGCGTTGCCGAGGATATCATCGTCTGTCAGAGCCTGCGGTGATTGTTGACCTTTATCGACGAACGAAGACGGGTCCTTGGTCTCCGATCTGAATCCACCACCTCTTACGAGGGCACCCATGAGATCCATGCCCTCTTGCTCCGTGCCGTCCCCAGAAATCACCTCGGCTTTTTTGGTTTGGAAGATCTCGTTCATATATTTCCCCCACTCTACATAGGACATGTATGCATCTTTGACCTTTTTGAATGGCAGTCCCTCTGATCCAAGTCAGCAATTGTCTTGATAAAGCTTCGGGACATGTATACTTAGTAGACTTCTAGGCATTAATAATATTAAGATTATATTATCGAGAAGAGAAATCAGTGCATCATCGTAGCTCATGGTATGTCCTTTATCAATGATTGTGCTAGTGGCGTCTCGTGCTCTCTTGTCATCCTTTTCCTGCTGGTCCACATCCCCAGCACCCGACCATGAAGACCGTACGCCAAAGCCTGCACGACTGATTATATGCAGTGACAAAGTCATTGTATCCTCGGCAATGCTATTGATTGTTTGCGATCTGTCACTGCTCTGTCCCATCCAGCCCTTTACCATTGCTTGCGCCTGATGCAGACTCTCCATCCACACCATACGATTGTTTTTTTCGGCGAATGGAGGACTTGTGATCTTCCGGTGATGTCTCCATTCTGGCCCTTCCGTAGTAACAACATTCTTGCCATATATTTCCAGCGATCCGTACATTGCTATCGGCTTCGGGAAATCGTGCCTCCTAGTCGTGATCTGGCTAATAACCGAAGCGCCCGCCGTCATTAAAATGTTACCTCCGGGAGAGACGGTCATAAAGGTATCTCCATGTTTCTCGTACAGCGTATATCGACTATGCCACGGAAAGTTGTCAGTAACCAAATTAAGCCACGGCTCCCACCAGCTAGCAGGAAGTTTTCGAATGTATGGAATCCAGATCCTTTGCGTGAGCAGCCATATCATGTTTATTTGGTAGACCGGAACAACAACGTAGGGGATGCTGGAAGCTTTTGCAGTAGCAAGATTACGGGCAAACGCTTGGTAGTATCTGAAGACGTAGAGAAGGAAAAGGCAAAGAAGGGCCAACGCTGTGATTGATACCATGTTGCCTCCAGCTTGCAGAATCGCAGGAAACGCGGTAGATGTATGAACACGCAATATCAATACGACTTCCGCGACAATGCTTTACTTTCCGGAGAGGGCAAGTTCCTACAGCCGGGAACAGATCGCAGACGATGTATGTATTACAAGAACCCTTCAACGAGTGCTCATTCTCCCAAACCAAGACGACGACGATGACAATTGGAGGAGAAGTACCTGCACGTCCGAGTAGCAGATTTAGTGATAAAGACGTCATCAATATATGGAACATGAAGTGAACCTGGGAGACCCCCTGCTAGCGTTCAAAATGGCGTTTACGGATGGTTTCTCGGATCAATCAACTTCCGCGATAGAGTTTTTGATCACGTGATTGTTTCATGTATTATGTCCCCGGTTCGATCGTGGCAAAATAGCTGTTTCACGGTATTTATGAGTCCATGCCCGTTGCATGGAGCGCCCTTTCTGATATAGCAAACGCATTACAGACGTCTCGAAAAGGCCGGATTCGAAGTACTCGACATGAAGCCTGCCGAATTAGACGAGATCTTAGCCACTATCACATGAGAGGAAGACATTCGTACCGATGGTCTTGATGACCAGGTATACATCTGGGGATTCTCTCATCGAAGCTACAAGTGCAGCGAGTTCTTTTCGATATCCGATCAAACGCTTGCTCTGACAGGTACAGGAAGCGTCTCTTGCCGGGCTATTTAACGGAGAAATCTTCATGGCCGCGTCCAATCAAGACCAGTCTTAACCACCACTGTCCAGTTGTGAGATCGACCTCAGTACTGGCACGTTTTCATTCTCTTTGCGTGAGAATGACCTTCTGGCATGTCATTTCAACATTCAAGTCTATTACCACCCTCGACCTACCTTGTTCGCGCCTCTATTCGTTTCCGGAGACTATACTCTAGTACCATTCTCCTTGTGTTGGTATACGAGGTCATATGGGGGCATACATATTGATATTTTTGTTGTTGCTGTTAGGAGTCTATCTACCTTAGGAGCGAGCAGGTGAAAACTCTACTAGCGGGCCCCAGCCCTATCAGCCCTATGAAGGCGGAGATTGAGAACAGTTTCTTCGCAGCCATAATCAACACTCGACTTCATCATCCATGAAACATTCGTTGCACCGCTGTCGTTGCAATACAAGAAAAGAACCCTTGATCTTACTTTACTTCTTCATCTTTGATAATCTTGTGCTCCTCAAGAAAAGTACAGCGATATGCCGACCCCGCCAACAACACGCGCCAAACAAGCGTGACAAATAAGCGCTCCAATCGTGCAATCTCGCCATCAGCGTGATAAGCTACTGATGTTCATGAGCGCCCTGAGAGGCCCGGTAATTGCCTACTTGATGAATTGCGCGCGGTGAAGAAGACGGCATGGATTCAATATCAATGCCATATGGCCGGTCGAAAAAACAGGGCACGCCGCACGCGACGAAAGGCATAACGGCAGGTTAGCCGATGAGATCCTCGAATGGAAGATCGGCGGGACCTTCAAATATGAGGAGCCATCCCTTGCCTTGAATGGATGATTGCACTCTGGACATCTTGGGAGAAGTACAAGTGCACATCATCCATCTCTGGCTCCGAAGTATATACATTCCTCTCAAAACCATGGATCTTGATATACTTCCGCCGGGCATCGACCCTTGGAAGACTCCAGCTTTGCTGCCCCCACCAGGCATGCACTCCAACTTCTTGAATCCCGAGTCTCACGCCAATCAAACCATTGTTGCCTGTTCCATTGTGACCGCGATTATGATTCTATTTCTTTTCGCAAGGATGTACACAAAGATATACTTAACGCATTCGGTGGGCTGGGATGACTGTGAGAATTCTTTCTGATGGCTTTTCCAAGTCGAAGCTTATAAACGCAGATGTCTGCATTTTTGCATCGGTAGGAGCGAACACATCAAATTGCCAATTCGTCATGTCTGATGGGCCCACAGCTATTAGCAATCGCTTACCTGGGACTTATAACGAATGGTAGGTATCGATCATGAATGATGATCACTGATCTGGTATTGACCCATCTGTTCCAGTATATCAACGAGGCTTTGGTGTCCACCAATGGAACTTTCCCATCGCAAAAATGACCAAATCCTACAAAGAGGTCAGCAACCCTTCCATACCCCCACATCCCTATTCCTTACTTACCCACCTCTCTCCCCAGGTTCTCAATGGCCTCGATACCCTCTACGCCCCTGCCATGTTCTTCACTAAACTCTCCCTCCTCCTCTTATACTTCCGCCTCTTCTCCCCCAATCGTACCATGAGGTGGCTCATCTATCTCGGAATCGGCTTCAACTTTGTGCTTTACACCGTCTATCTCTTTGCTTATATCTTCGTCTGCCCCTCAGCTAGCAAGGGGTATGTCAAGTGCCAGGACCAGTTGAAGGTTCTGTCTGTTAGTACAAGCAGTTTTAGTCTTTGTAGCGATTTTTACATGTTGTTTCTCCCTCTGTTTGCCGTGTCAAGGCTGCAACTCGAACAGAAGAGGAAACTTGGGCTTGTCGCTATCTTTCTCACTGGGTTCCTGTAAGTCTCAATCGCCGATAACATCTGAACAAAGACACCAAAGCTAAAGCTCTCCCCAGAGCATGTCTGGCAGGTGTCCTCGGCCTCGTCTACCGCGTCAAACTCAACCGCAGCGAAGACCACACCTGGACCACCGGCCCCGTTGTCATTCTAACGTGAGCCCTTCCCCCTCCTTAAAAGAAACTCTTAGATGGCACCACGCTAACCCCACCGCAGCGACATGGAAATTACCATCGGCATCATCGTCTCCTGCATGCCCACCCTCCCGGCCCTCTTCCGCAAATCCACCCGTCCATCGCTATTCTCCAAATTCAGCTCCAAATACCCCAACTCGGGCTCCGGCTCCGGCTCGGGGACGAAAAACTCCAAGATCACTGGTTCTTCGGGAAACAATTTCGATCACAGGAAACCTGCGGTCGATAATTACCAGAAGCTTGAAGAAGGGAGGGGGGGCAAGCAGCCAGGGATCGCGATGAGGGATCTTGGCGAAGGCGGCGAGGCGAGGGCGGTGCCGGGGCCAGGGAGGACATGGTTGCATTCGTGAGTGGTTGGTTTTTGGGGGTAGGGGCGGAGTTTGGGGGGGGGGGGTGGATGGCATATACGCGACGTATATAGTAAATAGTATATTAGCAAGCAGGCTTGCAAGTTCACACTCAATCCGTTACAACCACAACCACACCTTTGTCACAACCCCCCCGTCCCCTTTCCCATTCCCACACCCATTTCCCACACCCTTACCCCCAAACCCCTTGAATCCCACCACCAAACCTCAACGCTCATCACAACCCCCCCTCCAACCCTCGCTCAAGCCCAAGCCCGATCGAGCCTAATCACCACCCCCCCGTGGCCACAACCCAGCCCAGTACAAAACACGAATCATCCCTGAGAACTCCAATCGAATGAATGCATATACGTATAGCCAGCATGTTCGTGAAACGATAAAATTAAAAAACCCACAAGAAAAAAAGCACGAAACCGAGTATATATATATATTTTTTTTAACCTTGGCAGGAAAATTGGTGGGTTTAGGGTATGGAGGGGATTTGGAACATTCGGGGTGTGTGTGTGTCCAGCTTCCCCCTCCCAAAACCTCTCCGCCTCCTCGTCTCCGTCTCCGTCTCCGTACCTCCACTCCTTCCTCATCCGTTTTCTTCGCTCCGCTGTGGCTTCGCTGATCATGCGTCTTGTCTCCTCTTCCTCGTCATCGTTGCGCTGTTCATCCCCCTCTTCCCCCTTCCCCAACTACCCCACCAATCCGCCAGCCTCATTCCCCATCCACCAACAACCCCACCCGCCAATTACTGATGGAGTGTAGATCAGATGATTGTCTAAAGGTGTATCTTCTACAGTAGAAAGCTATCTACGTTTTGTGCCGCAATTGGCGCTAGCCCCAACTAGGCTAGCGGGCAGTGTAATGGCACTGCAACAACTAAGGTATGTTCCTAGTTGGGAACTATGTTCCTAATTGAACGACTGCTCCTACTATTGCTCCTACTGCAGCTCCTATTGCTTCAACAATTACCCAATCCATTCTCCTCCTCCCCCAACCCCCTTTCTTCATCCTCCAATCTCCGGCTTTGCTCCCGCCAGCGTTGTTCCGCTTCCCTAAGCTCCAGTTCCATCTCCTGAAGTCGTCGTTGTTCCTTCTCTATCCTCCATCCCTCCCTGTCTGATTCTTCCCTCGCTTCTTCGAGAGCTTTTCGTCGATTTATGAGCGCGCGCTCGGCGTTGTCGGGTTGGCATTTGCTGGATGCGTGCTTGGAGGGGATGGGGGGGGTTCCTGGTTCGGAGATGGAGAGGGAGGATGTGGAGGATGAGGTGGAGGAAGGGCGGGGTGAGTTTCTGTTGGAATGGCGGTTTTCTGGTGTTCCGCATCGAACATGCTTGGGCGATGGTTGGGAAACTGGGCGTGTAGGGAACGTAGCCGATCCCGGAATCTCCTCTGGAGAGACGATACAGCGAACCCGGGGTCGGAGAGAGTATCGATGACCATCGTGTAATTTCTCAGGTTTCTTACCGTCAGCATTCGAACCCTTCCGAGACGAGCAATCCGTATCCGTATCCGGCTCCTCAACCTCATACGCCTCCTTCTCTCCACCCTCGCCCTCACTTCCCACCGGCCGCTGCGCTCGTCCCCCTTCCCCACCGCTCCGAGCCGAATAATACGACCAAGGAAACCTAACCGGTCTCCGCCGGTGATATGGATTCCTATACCGCTGCGTCCTCGGCACCCAATGCGCATCCGCGTCGTGATACGGATTATAGCTCTGGGCATAAGATTCTCGTACGCCATCGCTATGGCTTCTTTGAAAGCCATATTCGTCGTGAGATGGGTAGTCTCGTAGACTTTCGCGCTGGTATCGTCGCCATGGTGGTCTTTCCCAGGAATATGACGGGGACCAAGGGGGCGGTGGGATAGGGTTGTAGGCGTGGAAGGGGCGGCCGCGGAAGGTTGAGCGGTAGGATAAGTCGTGAGGGTGGTGGAAGGTGGAGTCGAAGGAGTAAGGATCGAAGGGGTTGAAGATGCTCATTGTGTTGCAGCGGACTGAAAGGAAGATGCAGGAATAGAGCGCGAAGCAGTGGGGGTGAATGGCAAGACTGGGGGATTTTAGGGGGATAGTGCATTATATGTAAAACCTTCCAAACAACGTCTTGTCAAAGCAAACAATGGCAGCGCAAATCAATACCGCGATGATCTAACCCATGAAGTCACTTGAGCCCAAAAGCAATCAAGTAGGTAAGCACGAAATTATAGGTTTGCTTTGGCTATTCGCAAACTTCGTCATGTCGTACAAGTATTGCCGCGCTAAATGCAAGATAGAAATGGGGCCACATATCTTCAAGAGGGAAAAAAACAACACCTGTTGTTGTGCGATGCTCATCTCAAGCCGTGCTCACACTGACACACCCCTAATTCCGAGTATCTCTCCCACAAGTTGTACGCATCCGACCGAGAACGCCCACGCCAAGGCCCACGATTTGCTATCGAGTATCCAAAACATCTCACTTGACTGAATCGAAACCTTCGGTCAGAAAGAGCTGAACCGGAACCTTGAAAGCCAATGGAAAGTGTGAAGAAGCTTGGGAGAGACCCTGAAAGAACGTCTATGTTCCGCTTTTCACTCTAGCCTTTCCAAATTTCCATGAGTCTTTCATTCTTTACACTGATGGAAGCAAGGAAAGAGGTTTCGGAGCTGCTCTGCAACCAACTGGATAAGGACGGCGAAGAGCGTCCAGTCCTTATTTTCATTCAGAAGTCTAAGCGACGTCGAGACGAGATACTGGGCGACAGAGCTGGAGGCCGACGCGTTGGTCTGGGCGCTCACCAAATTACCTCAGTATTTCGACGGTGGCCAATTTACAGTGGTCGTCGACCATTCCGCTCTGAAGTCGGCATTACAAACTAATACGACCGGTAGACGAAGTAACCGGCTCAACGAGTGGGGTATGTATCTATCAACTTTCCTTCCCCGAATGAAAATCATACCG
>JAABUH010001273.1_pt1 | contig 29417 bp, 45 predicted proteins | sample 5559121 | NCBI WGS metagenome assembly JAABUH01 (sample SAMN10711871, study PRJNA513364) | rock metagenome | isolation source: Antarctica rocks | place: Antarctica: Victoria Land, Battleship Promontory nord | collected 2015-12-28
AGCTGTTCAGAAGCAGGGCGGGGGGGGGGGGGTGCGTGCGGGAGACGGTGTGACGCGTTCGTCATGCTCGCGTCTATCGGCTCCTTCTCTCTGTGTCTTGGCGGACTTTGACCGGCCGGTCATGCTGACGAAAGGTTAGGTTGCGAGGATGAGTTGATCAAAGAGAGTAGTGGGAAGCGTAGCAACTGGACGCTAGCGCTCATCAAGCTTCAGATTTACGCTTGGACCTGTCCAAAAAGAGTCCCTCGGTGCTTCATTCAATGCCATGAAGAACCATCCAAATCATGTCCCCGGATCTCCATCTAAAGCCTGCTGGGGCACATGACTCGGTTTTCTCTGCAATGTCGGAAATCCAGGTGCCGTACTGATGCTTGTCATCGAGCTCGTCGAAAAGGTGCGAGATCGAGAGGAGCCACCGGGAGTATTCACCCCGCTCCCACTGGAATAGGGCGGTGAGAAGTATCCTCCAGATCCAGGTGGGGGTGATTGTATGGAGGAGCTCACGTCGTCCAATCCGAGTGCTGCTCGGGCGGAGACTGAGGGGGCTGGAGCGGATTGGCCTTGCGAGGATTCCTTGAGGAGGAACTCGACGAAAAGATTGGAGAATGACTGAGATCATAATGATATCAGCGTCAAGCTAGCAGACAGTACGGGGAGGGGGACGCGGACCAGGGGGAAGGGGCAGGGTAATGCCATAGGAGGAAGAGAAGGAAGTGAACGAGGCGGAGAGAACGAGGAGCATAACAAGAAACCCACCTCGTTCATAGCGGCCTCCTCTTCCGCACTCCGCTCCCCCCGCACGTCTTTTCGCTTCCCCTTCTCGGCGGGTGTTCCGGATTTTACGGCAAGTACCCGCTGCAGCCCCGCTTTTTCGCGCTCAACGTCGTTCCATGAGAGGATGGTGGAGAGGAGACTGAGCATCTCGAAGCGCTTAGAGTCTCCCCGGTGGGTATTCAGAAAGGACAGAAGGATATTTGTCACAAGCCGACTACGTGAAAACTCGTACGTTAGCCGTACTCGCTTCCGAGATGTGCTTCACATACCGGTCGACATTGTTATCGCTCGACGTTTTTCGCAAACGCCGTAATGCCTCTGTCAAGTGCTCGTTGTTCACCACAGCTACTCCTGTCAGCTGGTACCTTCCGTATGGTCCAAACGAGAGGGGCGGGGCGAAGGAAGGGCATGGCACGGGAGCACGGGCCGAGGTACGAGATGAAGCCATTGGCAAAACACCAGGAGGAAAGGGCAGAGAGCAATAGCCGGGGCCGGGAAGGGGGCGGTTGGCATTGACGGGGGGATGAGTGCGAGCGATGTCAAAACACACCGTCATGCCGCAATTTCCCAACAACCTGATTCTTCTCCCTCAGTTCCCTCTCCAACCTCTCGCTCCTCGTCGCATCATTCGCCAGCTCCGCCAACCTCGTCTCGGCGTTCGCTGTTCGGAGCTTGTACTCTGATAGACCCGTCGCAGCTAGTCGTAAATGACTTTCTACTTCGGTCGTTGCTTGTCTCAACTCGCTGTCTTTCGCTGCACACCCATCACGTCAATTATCGCACCAGGCCATATAGATACGACACACCAGCCTGGAACTCGCCAAGCACATCCTGGAGATTCCGAGCCCGTTCCCGCTCTGACAGTAGCTCCTCCTTCCCCTTCTCCCAGTCTCGCCTGCCCTCCCTCTCTCTCCGCTCAATCCCCCGTACCTCCTCCTCCATGATTTCCCTCCTCTCCCTCTCCCGTCCAGCTTCAAACTCCCACTCCTCCCTCTCCACCCGCAATCTCTCCATCTCCCCTCTCAGCTCCCTCATCTCGCGTGTGAGACTCAGCACATCTGAGCTAGAGGAGTCGGATTGTGAACGGAGTTGAGCGAGTTGGGCTTGGAGCGAACTCGATTCCTGGCTCGCGTTGACGAGTTCCGTTTGGATGGTAGTGATGGAGGTCTGGAGGGAGGAGTTCTCGGTAGATAAGGTGTTGATAGCACTCTCTCGTCGATCTAGCTCTTCCTACACTCTCCTATCAGTAATGCCAAAAGTGCAGGACAGGAAGACCCACCGCGTCCTCGCGCAGCTTCTCGCCGAGACTCTGCCTCATCGCTGTAAGCTTGCCAAGGAGGTTCCGATACTGATTTCCCAGCACCTCCTTCTCCTGTCGAGCCACAGCTAGCTCATGCTTGAGCTGCGAAGGGTCTGGCTCGGCATCGTCGAGTGAGGACCGGGGGATGGCTGCGTTCGGAGACTGTATGGGGGAAGAGGGGCCGGGAGCGTTGAGAAGCTCAGGGTCGGACGTGCCATTCGTACGCTCTGGCAGGATTCCGGACATCGTGTCATGGAGTCACAAGGCTGAGTCGATGAGGAAACGCAGAATGAGAGAGGAGCAGTCGAAATGTCGAGATAGGGTCGCGCAATCATTAATGGTTGTTGCTCTTCCGAATTTATTCATCCTTGACTTCAGATCACCTAACCTCAAGATCTGACCCTTTTCTTTATACCCTCGCGCAACGCTGCTGGGACCCGTCTTCCCCATCGGGTGGACCGCAAAATGCCCCTGCTGCGAGGCTGCTCCACGTTGGTCATCCGTTGCTTCAAGCGGGTCGAGCATTTTGCCGATTGGATCACGGGCGCTGCTGGCCCATGGTTCGTTGGACTCTGTTGGCTGCTCATAGGACTCAGCGGAATCGGTTTCTGTATGTCCCAAAACTTCCCCCTTCTCGAGTACCGTATTGACGTCGAATAGTCGACATAGTCGTCCGCGACCTCTCGACCATCAGCACGATCCTCATCCTACCCATACTCATCCTGGTTCCCCTAAACCTCTACGGGCAGTACTACCTCGTCACCCACATCCCACCCGGGTTCCCATCCCCTCGAGCTCTAGCCCTATCCCCACAGAAGCCGGTGGTCAGTCCGAATGACAAATGGCTGGTGCACAACCCGGCGGGAGTGTGGTCACCCGAGAGATGGGGGTGGAGAGCGAGGTCATCGAGGGTGTTGACGGGGCAGGATGGGTCGCAGAGGCGGGTGAGGCGATGTCGGAAGTGCGATGGGCCGAAGCCAGAGGTTCGCCATGGTCGTAGTGAAAGACATCACGGCTGACGGCGTTTCAGCGAACACACCATTGTTCGGTGTGCAAGCGGTGTATCCTGCTTATGGACCATCATTGCCCTTGTACGTACATCTTGTCGCAGGCTGGTGACGAACCTGATACGAGGCAGGGATCAATGCTTGCGTTCGTGCTTTGCGAAGCGAGAGTCTCGGCCTGACGAGGTTTAGGACAGGTAGGACTGCACAACCAGCGTCACTTCGTCCTCTTCATGTTTGTCCCACCACTTCTGCAGCGTACCTCAGGCTGATGATGTGTCACAGGGCATGGCTATCGATAGCTTGCTGGACGGTCGTGGCAGTAGGCTATAGCCAGTTCTGGGATTCGTTCTCATTTGATTCCCGGGTTAGCACCTGCTTCCTCTTCCCTGCTACCGCGCTGACATATCCTCTAGTGGTCGGGGTACACCCCAAGACTGGCGTACACGCTGATCTACGTCCTATCCATTGCTATTGGTATGTGACCTACAAGCATCTCAGCCGATCGTATCAGGCATAGCAGTCCCGATCCTGATGAGCTGGCACCTCTACATGGTCTCGAAAGGCGAGACTTCCATCGAGTCACACGACAACGCGTACCTCGAGACCAGAGCTCGGTCGGAGGGCCTTGTAAGTCACATGATCAAACATCGCTTAACAATCAGATCTATCTCAACCCGTACAACAACGGTCGGAGAAACAATCTCGAAGGATTCTTCAATCTTGGTCCAGCGGGATAGCATGTCTACTTCTGTCCGAGGTGACGTCCTCCTGACTAAGGATGCCAGTCCCCCCATCACCCTCCTTTTCCCACTGGCGATCCCACCTGCATCGAACGGATGGAGCTATCCACGAAGATCCCTGGCCTCAGAACCGATACTCAAGCCTAGTGTCAAGCTGCACGCCCCGGAGCTAGCGGAAGGACTGGTCGCAGAGAACGGACACGCAGGAGAGAGGCGTTATGTCATGGGAGACGAAGAGGGGTTGACGGATGACGAGGAAGGTGGAGGAGGTTGGATGGATTGAGGGAATGGGACGATCATGCGTAATGTAACAAAGCAAAGACAGCGACCAGCGCTGCGAATATCCCTCTTGCTCCAACTTGTAGTGAGGTCCCAGAACTGACGTTAAGCCCGACCAGCGTCGCGGTGGCCGTGTACTCTGCCCAGGCGGAAGATGCCGCTGAAGCCAATCCAACGCTCACGGACGACTCGTATGGCGCGTAGGCAGCTATCCTGTACCAGCATGAGCTTTGGGCTTTTGGCTAGATCAAAATCGACCAACGAGCCCGTCGCAACGGCGGCTGTGACAGCGGTGATTCCCGCCGGCGAGCTGTTTCGCATTAGGATTTTTCGTTCCCCAGATACGGTGACTCACGCAGACGTCGCAGTCGTGGCTGTAGCAGTAGCTGGGGCCGCCGCAGCCGCAGCGCCTTTTCGTTTCGTCGTGGGGAGTATCGTAGATCTGCAACCCATGATGATTAGCCTGGAGGAACAGGAAGTCGGAGAGGAGACTGACATGACCTCTGTCCATGTCTCTGTCCATTGGTCGATGGACACGGTCTCGATGATCGTCTCGCCAACCTGTCACTTATCAGCATGAGACTCGCTGAGAAAAGGGGAGCGGACGAACATCGTCCGTAGTGAGGATCCGCTGCGCGTGGCAGACGGCAAGGAGAAGCAGAAACAGCGTAAAGAGGTGTCGTACCATGTTGAATAGTCGTAAAGAGCGTGAGGAGAGGACCAGCCTCAAAGGTAGACGTCAGTCGAGAGGAGGGGAAGAGCTGGTGGATTCGATATGAAACCATGAATCGCGTCGGATCTCGCACAGCAAAAGTCAACAAATCACCCGGAAGGGAACGCTAATCTCGTGCCTGTCTGTGACTTGGACAGCACTACCGGTGTTGCGCTGAAAAGCCTTTAGCTTTCCGCAGCCTCCTCCACGAATCTTATTCCCCTCGTCTTCAGCTCTGGAGGCTGCTCTGACTCTGCCACGGCTACCACCCTTTGAGATTGGAAGCCCCTCATCGCACCCGGCTCTTACGGATACATGCAGAGTAGGAGATCGGTAGGATGGGCGCGAGCCAGAGGTCTGGCATTCGGAGAGTAGTCGTCGATCTGCCACCGTGTGTAGCCCAGTCTATTACCGATGATGCAAGCAAGCTTCTCTGGGATGTCTCACCTTCGGGGCGGGTTCCTGGACGGCTAACCTGAGACGATCGGATTTTCGGGATCCGGCGGTCCTAGAACCCCCTATGAATGTCTTGGGGTGTTTAGTGCAATGGGTAGCACGCCTATAGGAAATCCGGGTCCAATCCCCTGGATATCCAGCTTTCGACAAGGTCTTCCGTTTGAATCCCAACAACCGGCAATCCTACCGGAATCAAATTCATCACCACGACAGGTCACGCTGTCACTAGTGGTCAATTCCGTCCGATTGGGATACTAGATTCCTCCAAATGACCGCCACCACTCGCTCAAGATCAGTTGGCAAACGAAAGATCCCCTTCCCGGTCGTAGCGGGAACACGGAGACCCTGTGCTTCTCCAAAGAAGAGACGATCCAATCCGCGAGCTTCCTCGGATCAGTCAGAACCGAGCCCTAAGCCGAAATCGTCCGTCTCAAAATCTCCCAAAGGCGAATGTAACGAAGCCATCCTTACCGCCCTCCACATCCTCCTCAGCGATAGCGAAACCAACTCGACGATCTGCCCTTCTGAGGTCCCTCGGAGACTGCACAAAGAGGACAGCAAGACGTATCCAGACTGGAGGGGGATGATGGTTGAGGTCCGGGACATCGTCTGGCGGGAGGTGGAGGCCGGACGGGTCGAGGTAACGCAGGGAGGAGAGTCAAGGAGGCTTGAGGAGAGAGAAAGCATCAGGGGGCCGATAAGGGTCAGACGTGGACCGAATTGGACGGATTGAGGTGAGCGCTCCGCTTCGTCCTAGGTCTAGATGGAAGTCATGCATGGCTCATCTGCTTCTCAGCGTCCAACAGGGTCTTTCACCCGAGAGAGCCATCCAGCGGTGCATCAAGAAAGGCGACGCAGATTGCGCTTCACGACCAGGCCTCGCCTGAACAGCTCCCTCCCAAGCCATGCGATGATGCCGAAGACAAAGAGGTTGACGAGCCAAGGTCCGGCCGAAGCGGGTGGATCCGAGCTGGAGTGCGAATGCTCAGGATACGGGTAGAGCTTGGCATTGGGTGGAAGGGGATACTGCTGCGATTACACGAGGGATGTCAACTTCCGCCAAGCAGTGATTCATGGTACTCACACTTACCTGGTACATGAATTCGAACATTCGGAATTGAAGATTATGTCTCGCTCAGTATTGCTAATGCAAGCCTGATGGGCTGAATTGTGCCGCCTTCGGAAGTCATCACACCCCGGACAGACCCCGAGCCCCGTGCGGCGAAAGGGAGGTGTAGAGGATAATTCGGTGCCGAGAAAGGAAGTTACAGCTAGAGCGTTTCGCGGATCGTGTCGTCGTGAACATCACATATATCCCACTCTACACAAAGTAACTCATGACGGATCAAGATGACGTGATGTGGTTACAGTCAATGAGAACGCATTTCTGCCTCGCGACCTGATTCGCAAGATCAGGCCCCGGGGACGCTGGTGCTGACCAGCTGACTCCGTCACAAACAGTCTCCACCGTGATCGTCGCTTCGCAGACGAGTCGCTCGGTGAAAACAGTCGGGCGCCACAGGTAGCCGTACTGGTAGTGAGGAGACTGGGAAGGGGAACGAAGAGGGGGACTGAGGGGCCTGGAAATGGGGTACCCATTCTGGATATGGATGTGGTGGGACGACTTGGTTAGCGGGTAAGCTCTGGTAGAGGGTTTGGATCTGGTTCGTGGTGGTGGAGAACAAGAAGCCTCATACCTCTAAAGAGGAAGAGATCAAGTGAATGGATCCCGTTGCGGCTCTATCCAACATCAACGGATAGCTGATGAAGCCATTCTTGTGAGAAATTCCTCTTAGCAACAAATCGCCTTCACACGCAACCCGAATGAGCCATTTTCATGAAGGCCGTGAGTGAGCTTGTTGCGTATGGTGGCGGTACATTGTCGAGGACGGAGGTCTTGGAGCGATGCAAGTCAGCCAGATACAAGTAAGATGTCATGCGCTGGTCGGCTAGATAAAGTCAGTCTGGCGCAAGCGCAGATGCCGCAGTAGACTCGAGTGTGCTGGACCCGATGCATGCAGTCAGACTCCTACTCGTCATCCTCGTCGTCCTCCGCCATATCCTCATCCCCGTCCGCTTCCTCCGCCGCGTCGACCTTTCCAGCCTTGTATGCGGAGATCTTGTCCTCGACCCTGCTGCGGCGCTGCTCGCGGTTAAGCTTGGACACCTTTCGCTTGAGTGATTCGGCCTTCCATTTCCCAACGTCCTTGTCGGTTGGCTTCAACACGGGGTCCTCGCGGATCGCAGCGTATGCGGAAGTGTACAGCTCCTCAAGGTCGGCGGAAGAGATGTCGGCGGCAAGGTAGGTCGCGAACTGCTTCCGGTATCTGCGAGCATAAGCGCAAAGCTGTGAGCAGATTGCAAGGCTGACCTCTCCTCGTCCTCCTCCTCGAGCGACTCCATGTATTCTGCAACGTGCCCGCCCACAATGTACTTCTGGAGCACCTCAGCGTCGAGCGCCTTGGTCTCGGGGTCGTAGCCGGGGAATCGCTTCTCGTTGTGAGGAATAAAGATACCGCCATCGGATGCTCCCTTCATCGCACCAAAGACACGGTTGCCGGTGGAGGTTCGGCGGAGACCGACGTCCAAGTAGCACTTGAACGGACGAGGTTCGTCCTCGCCAACTGAATGAGCAGATCAGCATCGGTCACACCCAATCGAAAGCGTCTCACGCGCTTCGGTGAGCTTCAGCTCCCCGTTGGGCTCGGTCACACCTTCGTACTTGTCGGCGAGGCCGAGCTTGGTGAGGGCTCGACGGGCGACAAGGAGACCGGTAGCGTAGGCGGCAGTCCAGTTGGTCAAACCTAGGACAGTATAAGCACCGTGTGCAGATTAGGATTTCATCGCTACTGACCATGTTCGATGCCGTAGCGAGGAAGCTCTTTCGACGAAGCAGCGCAGAAGACCACATCGCCCTAGCGGTGTCAGCCGGTCGTTCCGAGCAAGCCTGATCGACTCACCTGGAGCCTGGCGTACACGACCTGGCAGATGACCTGCTTGTTGGTAAATCGAACTACCAGGCGATATTTCGGGCTGGCATACTGGATCAAATTAGAGAGAATACTCTGGAATCACTCCGGTGTTGCTTACCTTGTTCTTCGCCTGGGCCACGAGCCGTCTCCTAGCAAAGTAGTCCGTCTTTCCCTCCCTTCGCCTCCTATTCTTGACCTGGAAACGGCTGACAGGTATGGATCAGCGTTGATGGTAACGGGAGAAGCCGAGAGCGGGGTTTCAAGGGGAAGCATGATCAGGTCATGGGATTCAAAGTACGCACGAAAAATAAGCCGAACTCTTAACGTCTTTGACAAAGGGCATGTTGATGCTGAGAGGCAGCTCAAGGTCAAAGCTAAGAAGCGATTCTCTCGAACACCTCTATCGGCTTTTTCGTTCGCACTCGGCATGATCAGACGAGAAAAAGTGTGGCAATCTTCAGTTTCCCTCCGTGGCGCTTCTGTTATCGATACACCACGTCAAAGGTCCAAAAGTCAATTTCACCTGTATACGCAAGAGACAAAACCCATTCTGCCCACATCACCGAGTGATAGTACTCGATCATCATCATGCTGTCCACTCTCGCTGTCACCCTCATACTTTCCCTCCTACCCCTTTCGACTCATGCTGGCATGATGAGCCAACCTGTCGAGAATCTCGACGCCAAGACCTTCAAGACGGCTATGGAAAGCGAGCACGCCGCGGTAGGGCTTGGATCAACCAGTCCTGATGATCCGTATTGACCATCTCAGATGGTTGCGTTTGTAGCTCCTTGGTGCGGTCACTGCAAGAATCTGGCACCTGAGTACACCGCCGCCGCTCGATCCCTATCTCCTCTCATCCCATTCTACTCGGTCGACTGCGATGCGGCACCGAACAAGCCTCTTTGTGCCGAGTATCAGGTCAAGGGGTTCCCGACCATCAAAGCGTTTCCCCGGGCTGGGAAAGGTGCCGCGAGAGACTATAATGGCGAGCGGAAGAGAGGGGCGCTAGTGGAGTTTGCGAAAGGATTGGTTCCGGATAGGGTGAAAAAGTTGAGGGTGGATGATGGAGTTGAAGGGGTGTTGAAGAAGTTCTTGACCGAGGTGCGCTTCGATCGAGGATTGACAAATGAAAGGCTGATGGGTCCATAGCAGCCCGACTTGGCCCACGCACTGCTGATACATCCTTCGACCCCATCCATCCCATTCCTTTGGAAGGTCCTCGGCCACCGCCTCTCCGGGAAGGTAAACTTAGTGATTTGACAAATAACAAGGGAGCTAATGTGAGGTAGATGCAACTCGGCTACATCCGCGACTCCACTCCACACTCCGTCCTCTCGTCGCTCGGGATCTACGACTCAAAGGATACGTCACGTGAAACAACGAGGGCTCTGGTGTGGCGGGCGGGTGAGCAGGATCAGGGCTCGATTGTGGAGTATGACGGTCAGTCGCGCCATATCCATACAAGAGAGGTGCTCATCTTGCGTAGGTGTGATGAAATTCAACGCCATGCTCGCATGGCTGCAGTCCCAGCTCGCCGTTCCTGCCGCATCACCAAAGGCGGCAGAGCAGAAGCCGCTTCAGGCGCCTGAGCCAGAGCGAGGAGAGCAGACGGAGGAGATCAATCCCAGCCCTGTCGAAGACGCGCCTGACGCTGTTCCAGCGGAGGGCGTGTCGGCAAAACTCCCGGTCGTGCCGGAGTCAGAAGCGGCAGAGCCTGAACCGGAGGCTGAGGCCGAGCCGATGGAGACCGGACAGGAGGCGGAGGAGACGGCGCGATCACACGAGGAGCTCTGATATATGCATTGCGCCTTGACGTACGGATTGAGCCTACTGAAGCTCGTTCCTCGACAACAAGGTGCTCCGACCCGACCACAGCTCCTCCAAGTCCCACCTCTCCCTCCCTTCTCCCGTAAAGAGATTCAGACAGACCCCACTATGTCTCGGCGAGATCAAGCTCCAGTCCGTCGATTCCGGCACTCTCGGTAGCTTCGGGTTACTCGTCTCGCCCCGTCTCTTCTCTCCAGGCGGTAGGGGATTGTTATGCAGCTAACCGAGCGTCAATCCGGATTCTGCGTAATATGAAGCGCTGGGCCCACCCAGAGTCGAATCGCCCTCTCTGCCCTCCCGACCACTCCCTTACCCGTCCCCTTGACCTCCAGTACAACCACCCACTCCCACCTTGCCCCCGCCTCCGTCTCCCCTCGTATCAGCTCGCCCGGGCCTACCGACCATATCGGTGCTGATGGGGTATGCAGAAACACCACCGAGCTTGGATCTAGGACTTCAGCAGCTTGATCGGACGTGAGGTATGCGTGGAGGGGACGGAGGTAGTCTGGGGTGTTTGGCGGGAGGGGGACGATTGACCGGGTTGGAGGGAGGGCGGTGGTGCGGGAGGGGTCGAAGGTCGTGAATTGGGGTTGTCGCGTTTCGGTATCAGTCGACGACTTGGGGATGGGTGGAGGTTGTGTGGGCTCGGTAGTAAACGAGGAGACGGTCATGGGAAGGGGAGATGGATAAGGTAGTTCAGAGGGATCGGTCGAGGATGAGGTGGTGGGATCGGAAGAGCTGGATGTGTTTGGATCGTCGAGGTACCATGCTCGAGCTCGCGCTTTGGCGGTTGTCTGGCTGGAATTGATGGCATCTTCCAGATCCTCCGACTTGGTCGACTCGTGTTGAAGAATGAAGGATGTGTGGAGTGAGGAGAAGGGTGTGAGACGTGGACGGAGGTCGGACAGCATGCATCGTCTAAGATGTGATCCAGCACAGCGAGTGCAGAGGCGGAGTGACATGTTGTGATCCGAGGCTCGATGTGAAGACGACTTCAAGGTTAGACACTGTCAGTCTGAGAAGTGTAAAGGAAAGTTCAGATGGGTCACAACGAAGCCGTTCTCGAAGGGCACCATGATAAGCTGCGAATCCACAATGATATAACATGCTGGGTAGAGGCTCATTCTCGGTATATCATCATGCGCAACCCCTTAAGCCACCATCGCCTCACTCCTGCCCATCGCTTCGTCCAGTGTCTATGGAGGGTCGATGACCACCGGCCAGGATCCACTCGACGCCGCCTCAATCCCCCGCACCTTCTTCACCTGCCCCTCATAGTATTTCTGCATCGCCTTCTCGACAGACTTGGTCGCTTCCGAGACGATGATGTAGAGGTCCTCTGTATCTCATTTTCAGTGGAAAAAAACACCAGAGTAGTTGGACGCACCCTTCCAGTCCACGCCGCTACTATTCACGAGAGTGCCGGGGCGGAGGCCCATGAGAGCAAGAGCGGAGTCGCCTGGACTCACTCGACCTTCAACTTCCTGTGGCTTGGCTGGGTCAATGAACCATTTTTGCGTTGAAGAGTCGAGCAAGTTCGGGTAAAGTCTGCCGGCGACATCTGCTAGCGTCAGAGGGGGATGGAGTCAATACCGCGGACTAACCGAGAATATCTGCTGTGACCTCCGCGCCGGGATCGTTCAGCTGCTTGAACTCGAACCCGTCCGGCGCTGTATAAGCGTGGACCATCGACAACTCCCCGTTTTTCATATCCATCGACTGAGGAGTGAACGGGAAACCCGATGCCTTCGCGACCTCGTAGACATCGCCATACAAGAGACATCGCCAAGCAGTGGTGGTCTCGTTCGTATTGTCGGGAGACACCTCGATTGTGATGCATCTGTCCGGATCAACGTGGCTTCGTTCGAGATATGAGATCGCTCGCCTGATATTGAGAAGCACAGCACGATCGATAGCACCCTCCGACGGCGGGCCGAGGGCGTCCGCGGGAAGCTCGGAGCGGTGCTTCCTTAGCCGCACCATGTCTTCAAGCCATATCCGCTCGCCACCCCACCACAGGCCCTGCTTGTCAGCGGGGACGACAGCCTGACTCACTTGATAGAGCGTCTGTTTCTGCTCCATTATGGCTTTGAGGTCCTCAGCGTTGATGTCTGCATTGGACATGACCTCGACCTTATCGGTTTGGGTCCAAGCATTGGTGATAACCTGGAATCAGCGGCAAGTCATTTCGCTCTCTCACCTTCCCAGTCTTGAGCGCGACTCCCAGCCTGAACGCCCTGGTGTTCCAGTCCTCCGCCATCTCCCTGAATGGCATCCTCCGGGCCCATCGTTGTTTCCAGGCATCCTTGATAGCGGTCTCGTCAAGCGGACCCGTATCCTCCGCTGCTTCGCGCACCACGCCTTCAAGGAGCACCCTCGTCCCCTCCTGGCCCATATGTTCCCAGCCTTTGCTTCCGCCCAGCAGATCACTCCCCGCCGCCCAGGGCAGTAGATCCTCCGTATCGTTGACTAGCTCATCCGTCTGGCTGAACATGCCCAACGGTCGGAGGTGATATTCGTACCTTGTGATGCTTCGCTGCGGTGCTTGTTGGGCGCTTTTGACGTCGCTTTTGAGGAGGAAATCCGCAGTGCGAAGCGAAGTGTTCCCGTCAACCAGCACTCTGGATTTCGCCACGATGCTTGCGATTAGCCCTGGCCAGTGGGTGATGGACGGCAGCCCGGACCCTTTCCCGGGCGCACTCGTTGTAGGAATTCTGAACCACACGAGTTCCCCCTTCCGAAAGCGCCGTCGAGACTTCATGTCGATCTGGCGCTCTGGAACGATCCCGGATAATCCCTCTTCCTCCTCGTCCGATACCTCGTCGATTTTTCGCCGTTTGCCGTTTTGATCTGGCAGTGCGCCTGACCTTGTCGAGGGTCCGGAAACAGGGGAAGATCCAACTTTCTTCGCCCGGGCGATTTCTGACTCAGGGTTATACTTGCATTCACATAGTACGTGGTCATTTAGGGATTTCGAGGTGTCGGATAGCCAGACGGCATGTTCGAAGAACTCGGCGGTGCTCCTGAACTAGTCACGTCACCCAAGCCGTCTTACCATAGTCGGCAGCTCACTTTGTTCGCGTTTACCGAACCCTAATACATAGTCAGCCAATGAAGACATCTCATCACTCACGTAAAGATAAACGTCAGTTCGCTCCCCTGTATGGTGGGCGAAGAGTGCATAATCCGCCGGCAGGTCTACCTTGTGCAAAGATGCTGCTCGTCAGCGGAACTCCAACATCTGACTCACCATCGCCTGGGATCCTGAGGTACTTGGCGAGATGCTCGCCAACTTTGGACCTGTACAGATCCCATTTCTTGTCGTGCTTCGGCAGAAGCTCGTACCACGGGTGGGTGGAAGACGGCCATCTCTGCTCGGCGGACGGCCAATTGTCCTGGCTACCGTCACTACGGGGCCACTCAAGTAAAGGATGTGTGGAGACCATCGTGTTCGTGTTGTCTGGTGTATGACAAGCGCGGGTTGATTGAGAAATGTATCTGTGAAGTGACATGAAGTCACGTGACTTTACCGAGATTGATTTCGCATCATGAGATCCGCACTACTCTAGCTTATCTCTTTTGGTTCCTCATTGCCGACGCGGAACGAGATCGTGTCGGCTAATAGCGAGACCCCTTGAGACGAGAAGCGAAGGCGTATCTGTAAATCTCCATCCGTTGCCTAATCATGTACTCGCTCAATCCGCACATCGGTTCCAATATTGGAGGCTCCGTGATGATAGCTCCCGTGATCAGCCTTTCAATCTCATGAAACTTTTGTTCGAAATCGATACCAAGCAGAAGACGAAGCGCAATGTATCTGACATGCCTGGACACTTCATTGTGCGATCGTCATCATTGGAGATCAAGCTGAGAAAGGATGTATATATCCCTATCGGCTCTATCTACTGAGCGTCATGGCAAGTATCACGGGCGGCATCTGACAGCAGCGGATCCTGGGTGATAGAGCGGTGGGGAGGAGTCCGGCGGGCCTCAGTCACGGCTATTGGCCTCTCGGGCGATGGAAGAATGCATCCCAACATACACCCGGCTGTCAGAAGGTGTACGCGTCCATCGCGAAAGTAATGTTGCTGCCCGAGCCCATCGAAGAAGGTGATGCAGGCATGTGAATGCGTGTATGAGCATACGCAAGCCGGAACCAAGTGGCGCTTCATGGAGCCAGAACGCCAGGACAAGGAGAACAGGAGTGATCTGCAAAGTGCCATCATTTGTGAAGAATGCGAAAGCTGTAGAGGTCGCGAAAAACACCGGCTAGTGCCTTGCCCCAATGAGGAGCCTGAAATCAGAGCGGTTCCGATCTCCCCAAAACCCGGTTGAAAGGTACCATCTGATCATCTGACACACGTCAGACTTGGGGCACCAGGTGATTATGAGCCCGCGCAAATCAAAGTTTTACGCGTCCTCACAGGAAACGCCGCCGCCATCAGATTGTTCCTTTTGAATGACAAAATCGATTGTTTCTCGATTTTTTCCAAGTTAAAGAGCATGCGCTGAAGACTTTCCCCCCCATCATCTATCCATCTGATATCTTTACAATTTGCAGCATGTCCTTCATTCGGTGTAACCCCAGTCTCGCCCGCCGCGCTCTTCTCCACCCCACTCCCACGTTTGCTATTCGCGCCTTCACAAAACCTAGCACCATCGCACTCAACGCCGAGGATGAGCAAAAACATAGAGCTTCGTATGAGAAACATCGTGTCGAGGTCGATCCTAAGCTCGCTGGGATCGATGAGACGATGACATTCGAGCACCCAAAGGTAAGCTTTGCGCCACCCACGATGGGTAGCGGAATGTTGATCAAACACGTAGAAATGGACAGATGCTGACCCTGGACACGATTTGATCGGACCCGGTCACGGGCGACATAACAAGAGGACGCTGGCGAGCCTCTCGATGGAGGGCAAGGTAGGTCCACGTTACCCTTTGTCCTGGCTCCTCAGCTGAGGGAGAAAGGTGTGCGTCGTCACTGGCGCAGGCAGGGGTCTCGGCAACATGATGGCGAGAACATTCGTGGAGAGGTAAGTCCACTGATGCGTAATACCAGCTAGGCTCACGGATGATAGTGGGGCGGACAAAATCGTCCTTATCGACCTCAAGGATCACGAGGCCGATGCCGCCGCAAAGGACCTAGTCGACTGGTTCGGTGGGTCGCTATCCTTTATCGTTGCTCTCCATACTGACCAGCCGGTCCAGTGACGCACGGTGAGGCGAAGGAGGGAGAAATTGAAGCCCTCGGTTTGGGATGCGACGTTTCTTCCGAAGATTCGGTCAAGGCGACGTTCGGGAAGATCAAAGACAGGTTCGGTCGGGTCGATGTGAGTTTCCACCACCACACATGCTCACTTCGCGGGTTGATGCTTCTTTCAGGTCTGCGTGACTGCCGCGGGCATCGTCGAGAACTTCACCGCGTTTGAATACCCCACGCCCAAGATCAAGAAGCTCATGGATATCAATGTGATGGGAACTTGGTATGCCAGCCTCGAGGCGGCGAAACTCATGCCTCATGGTGGGAGTATCATTATGGTCGGGAGCATGAGTGGAGAGGTTCGTCATTTGTATCCCTCAAGGGCGACCACCGCTGACATGCAGATAGGTAGTAAATGTCCCTCAGCCTCAAACGCCATACAATGTCTCCAGTGCGTCTCGCTCGTTTGGGTGGAATGGTACTAATCACAGCACCATAGAGGCGGCGGTGAGGCACATGGCGCGCTCCTTGGCGGTGGAATGGGCGAAACAGAATATCCGGGTCAACTGCATATCGTAAGTCCGCTTGAACACGATGTGGAATTGCGCTGATGCGCTGATTGTCAGCCCCGGTTACGTCCTCACAAACTTGACGAAAGTCATTCTGGACGAGAACCCATCATTGAGTCACGAATGGCTTCACCGCATTCCCGCCGTTCGTCGCCTATCCTTGCCGGGTTGATAAGAGCTCATCTGTCCGCGCAGGGCCGCTTGGCTGACCCATCCGACGTGAGTTTCCGTCTTTCTGCCTCGATGATACCCCTTGGCCTCCTGAAATCTCTCTCGGCTTCGAACATTCACTATCCCTCGTCTCACTTTTTCCGCGCTGTTCGATTAGCTGATCTTTCGTGTCTCAGCTCAAGGGCCTCATCGTTCTCCTCGGCAGCGATGCTTCAAAGTACATCACCGGAGCCGACCACCGTGTCGATGGCGGCTACAGTCTGGTATGAGGTAGGAGAAGGGAACAGTGGGACTTCGGCCTGGCGGTTGCCGAGGAAGCCTCCAGCGGCCAACGATACATACAAGGCAGTTGAAGGACGGACATTAGCCTTTCCAAGCTCGGTACAAGATATCGCTTCTGATAGGAGACGTGTATACAAAGTTATGAACCCATTTTGTGTAAGGCCGAAACAATAGCTATATGAGGACGGAGTCAGTAAGATCATGCCGTATTGTTGTAGGCGTGTTCAGACACTCCAGAGAGCCGATGTATCAACGGGAAAACAGGATACCGTACCGCCACTTTCAACAATACTTCGGAGAAATCCCGCCAGACGGTGGGGCCATCGCCGCCAAACAAATCTCGCGTTTTGTGCGCACAGCCCGGTGTGCTTCCCGCCTCGTTCTCAACCTGGCCTCACCCCATTATTTCACACCTTTGTTCGTCGTCACATTAGACGTCTCAAAGCGTATTCGTCGTCAACACTGACCAGAAGAGAGCTGTCGGGGTACCAGGTACCTGGAAAGCGCTCGATCACCGCCCAACCGCCACCCGTCCCTTTCAACCCCTTCCTTTCTTTCCTTGTCACATCACTCTGTCCCGCCTTCATTGATCCGTATCTTCAGCCGCAGTCGGCGACTTCATCGCTTCTACACCATCCTCGGAGATAGCTTGTGACACACCGCCAGGAAACCTTCACGATCGACCTCAACACATTTCCGCCACCTCATCCTTCTTCACAGCCAAAACATGCGATACTTTGCTTTCCTCGGCGGCGTCTCCTCTCTCTTTCTCGCTCAAACCACCCTCTCTCAGCGAATCACTACAACACAGCCCGTGCGTATATCATGTATTCGACCTTTGTTCACACACTGATGTCCTTTCAGTGGGCTGTAAGCCTCCTCGAGTCCACTTACTCCCTCTCGTGACTAACGCTTCTACAATCAGAATGGCAATACTGAGGTCCTTTCGGTATCGACTGATGCTCTCGGCGATCTCCTGACTGTGACTGTGTAAGCCGACCGAAAATACGCGTATCAGTATGTACTGATATGCGACACTTAGATCGACCATCACCGCCGATGCAGGCCTGCCCACCACCGCGACCACTGCTTTGACCACACCCGTGGTCAAAACGACTGCTCCAACAACAACTGCTACGCGGACCAAGGCGGGCGCCGCGACAACTACTGGGCCGGACACTACTACGTACGTGAGCGATCGATCACGTTCAACATTTGCTGTTCTGACATGTCCTGATTATCAGCGGTCTTCGCGTGGTGGGACAGGATACCACTGCTCCTCCCATGCAGACGACCACTTGTAAGTGAACCTCTGTCTCGTCAACCGAAACTCATGAGGCATCCAGACTATTACGACCCGGGAGATGGGACCTGGACCTATGCGACCTGGACCGCGAGCGTCACCGGGTGAGTGCCCCTTCCTGCCCCTTCTATTCAATCTTATGAGCGTTAGTGCACCGAGCGTGGCGACAGCCAATGTTCCCGCTGGCACCGTCCAGTCTTACAATCAATACCAATCGACCATCAACAGCGTCGTCCTCGCCAGCGCGGAAGCTGCAGCAGCGACTGTGTCCGGTCAGACCGGCGCCGCCCGACGGTCGAACAACGGGGTGACCGGCTGGGCAGCGATGGGTGTGGGCGCTGTAGGTGCGGCGGTTGGCGTCCTGGTGCTTTGATAGAGGCGATACATGAGCCTCTAGTCTCTCTTAACGAGTTGACTGAGATCGAGTTATGTATTATGCATTGTTATGGACATTTCTCTCGCGTTACTAGCCTTTGTGGTGATTATGCAGATCCAATGATCGGGAGAAGCGAGCGGTTCGAGGAACAACGATTGGTTGGTAGCGACCCAGGCATTATACGTGACTGGAGCTGCGTGAACGTTCTGCTTTTTGTACTACAACGTCCGAGTGATTATCAAGACAGAGACTTGGCAGAGACACTTTATTGCTTTGAACAAGCTGGACATCCATCCTCTTGAGGACCGTAGCTGATCAGAGAAGCTAGGAGGTAAGTACTATCCTGAAATACGACCTCGGAATCAATATTAACTTCATCCTTCCGCCTAACATGGCGCTCCCGGTTACACGAGGCCAACACTTCATGTGCAAGATGGACCAATCTTGTCAACATAGTCTAGGTGATCGGGGAATGATCCGAGCCATCCCGACTTCTTTCTTGCGCCCTCAGGCACTGCACCAGATCCCTAAACGGATTTAGACTTTTTACCTCCGGAACTGGAATCGCCAGCCCTACCAAGCTCCGGCGGAGCTTCGCTCCGTTGTCCTGCCCATTTACGTTCTTCGGTACTTCCCGAGTTCCTTCCACCACTTGAGTAACAACGCCATGGCTACAACTCATGCCATGCCATTTCGCTTGGCCTTACTCCAACTCGGGCCATTCACCCCTCACAAATCCACCAATATCGACATCGCACGGCGTGCGGTCACCGTGGCGTCTTCCTCAACTCCCAAACCTGACCTGATCGTCCTTCCCGAGATATGGAACTCGCCCTATGCTGTCACTAGCTTCAGCGAGTATTCCGAAGCGATCCCGGAGATTGGTAGTACCGGTGAGGAGGGCGAGGGGGAAACGGTGAAAGCTATGAGGGAGATGGCGAAGGGTGCCGGTTGTTGGCTCATTGGCGGTACGCTGGCGCATTCTTGCTGTGAAGAAAAGCTGAGATTTCCTGGCGGAGCAGGTTCTATACCAGAAAGAGAAGCCTCGACCGATAATATCTATAACTGCTCGACGGCCTATGATCCTCAGGGGAAGATGGTAGCCAAGCACCGGAAAGTCCACTTGTTCGATATAGATATACCCGGACGGCAGACTTTCAAAGCGAGTCGATTATTTATCGATCAGATTGGTGCTGATGAACGCTGGGATGCAGGAGTCGGATACGCTCACCGGTGGAAGTCATCTGACGACGTTCGAGGCGCCCTTTGGCAAGATTGGGTTGGGGATATGCTATGATATCGTCCGTGCTCCTCTTCGGGCAATACTCCTCCTACTGATGGAGATGTATTTCAGCGCTTTCCTGAGATGGCGATGATAGCAGCTCGGCAAGGTTGGTCATTACTCCCAATAAGCTGGTCTGGTTGAAGTGGCAGTATAGGTTGTGTGGCAATGATATACCCTTCCGCCTTCAACACCACGACCGGACCAATGCACTGGACACTACTTCAACGAGCTCGGTACGTCTATGAACCCAAGTCAATATTTATTATGATGCTGATGAGGAGTTGGGACAGAGCGGTGGACAATCAAATATACGTGGCCATGTGCTCGTCAGCTCGCAACCCAGAAGCGACATACCAGGCGGTAGGTTTGCCCTTTTCTGAGATGATCGTCGTCAAAGCTGATGCAGAAGCTCAGTATGGTCATTCAATGGTGGTCAACCCTTTGTGAATCCAGTATCATTCGCTCTTGGCGAATTACCAGGAACTAACGAGAAGTAGGGGCGACGTCCTTGTCGAAGCCGATGAGAAAGCCACTACGCTCTACGCGGATATCGGTAGGCAATCTTCCTCATTTCACACTTCCTTCAGTTGACAGACATTAGATACCGAAATGCTCGCGACGACACGCCGAAACCTCCCAGTGACGATTCAGCGGCGTTTCGATGTGTATCCCGACGTGTCGAAGGGCAAGTGAGCTCAGGGCTCGGCCGCCATGTCATGCTTATAACCACTGGGACAATGATGATATTGAAACCTGTCATGGAATATGCGTGGATGCCATCATGCCCGCCTTGTCGAATAGTGTCCAGCTCACGCTAAACAAGGACGTGAGCCTCTGTATGTGGAGTGTGATTCGTGAAGAGCGAATCTAAGCGGGAAGAATCCTTGCCTCACGTTGTTTGACTGATAACAAGTATACATCGACCATATCGGCAAATTCACAAAACCTCAGACCAAATCACAGCGCCATCTCTACTCCGCCATCTTCCAGACCGCCCGGCTCGCTCCCCATTTCTTCCGGTAGAAGGTCACCGGCATCTCCCCTTCGTCTAAATCCGCCATATCCACGCTTCCCACAAAATCGTACCCACGGTCAAAGTGGGTGATACTCTTCATGATCAGGAGGTGTATACACCTGGCCGATATCAAGGACGATGTGGTATGAGCCGTCCCTGTGACTGGTCAGCAAGGGCGTCAGTACGTACAACAGGACATACATGGATTCCCTCGAAGGCGGATTTCCCGGCAGTGTCGTTCTCGTGTTCTGACGCCCTGAATGCCGACGAACCAACCATTCTTGATGGAATCTTCGAGAGCCTCACCCACATCCGCCTCGGCATCGATGATCCATACCCGGTCGTGCGAGTAGAAGGATACGGCGAAGAAGATGGGGTCCTAAGTGAGTCAGCGAATATCTTCGCCCCGCCGCTCAAAGGACACACTGGATCCGGCTCGCCTCGAAGGAAGACGAGGCTGTCCTTGCCGGAGTCTACAAAAATTCAGCTAGTTCTCATACCGCATGGAGGAATCCGGACCTTTTGCGGATGTACGGAAAGAGGAAGTCATGCTGTAGCCTTCTCTTGCGAAAGCTGTCATGAGATTGATAAGGATTCGCTTCGACCTGGACTCGTGTCAGGACGAGCTGAGTGGACACCCACTCGACGTACGACACCTTGTCCTGACTATTCGGCATCCAACAATTATCCTTCATGGTAACCTCCCAGACCCCTCCATCGCACCCGTTCTCCTTGTGCTTCTCCATGAGCTCCTTGAGATATTCGACTTGATCCATCTTGCTGACCCCCTTGCGCCAAGCGTGACGGATGGCATTGAGCACTATGGGTCGCATGGTCACGGGTAAGGCGATGAAGGAGAGCGTTGACGTGGAGGAAAGGGTCATGACGAAGAATGGGAACTTCTGGCCGGCGGATGATGCAGGAAGTGGACATTGGTTGTTGAGGGAAGATACCGAGGTAGCGGGAGTCGATACCGAAGACGAACCTTCTCGCTCATCATCGGAATCGTGAGTTGACGAGATGGTGTCGGTTCCATCGAAAGTGGTGAGACCGGCCTTGCGCTTCGAGAGGTACCCGGAAGCCGAGGTGGAATCGGAAGCCGAGGTGGATGACTTCTTCAGGATACTGGGGGGAGCCGATTCGGAAGACGTAGTAGATGACACGGTGGCATGGCGTTGTGGTGAGAGATTGGACCGAGATGACTCTGGCGAGGTCGGGATGTACGAATCGTTGTCCTTGGTCTCGGCATCATGGCGACGATGATTTTGATGACCGACATGAGGAAAGTGTAGCGGCATCGTCGCAGAGAGATTCTAGGTGAGTCAAAACGATCTCGAGCTCATCTTAAAGATGATGAAAGAAGAGTTGATTGGTCAGCGTGAATCAAAGATGTGATTTACTGGTGTGAAAAACTGTTGTTCTTTGGGCGGCCGGAGAAACGTCGAGTGACGCAATCTCGTGCCTCGGCCATCCCTCACACCGGCTTCCGACCTCTTTCATTCACTCGTACAGTACCTAAACTTCTCATGACGGTACCGCTTCTCCCGTCTCGTAGCGACTGCACTCGCGAGTCTTTACAATATCTTACTGTGGAATATGGCATGTGTTATAATGAAGCCCTGATGAAACCCTCAAGTCCGCCTTTCACCCAAAGCTCTTGCACACTTCGCCCGACCTTAGCCGAGGGGTAGCGTTTCTCCCCTTCTTCTCCCATGATCACCGTAGCACCACCTTTCCTGAGGTCCACCTTGACCTTCCAGTTCTCTGGCACAATCGTGAGCTCCCCATTCTTCCCTCCTTTACCCCGACTGCCATCTCTTGCGAATCGTCTCGTTAAATCCTCGATCAGGTCCGGCGCCTCGATAAGTATGAGTCCGTTGTTGATGGAGTTCCGTTTGAAAATGTCACCAAAGGAGCCACAGATGACCAGCGGGATGCCTGCGTTCTGGATCGCGGTGGCAGCTTGCTCGCGAGACGAACCCGTACCAAAATTGTAGCCGGAAAGGAGAATTGAACCAGAGCAGGTGGAATTTGTCTGTGCAAATTTCGGGGTGAGACGAAGACGTCGTACAGTTTGGGCGAATGTAGGATCGTAATTCTCTGCCCACGCCGGGATCAGCGGCATTGGGACGGTTTGCGTGGTACTCACCCATCACGACCTCGGCTTGCCTCTCTGGAGTAATGTCGTCCTGATATGTGTACTTTCCTGGATACATGCCGTCCGTGGTCAAATTGTCTTGTGGTACAAAGACCAGGGGACCTTCGAAATACTCGGGAAAGCCATCGAGCAATGGCTCAAGGGCGGCCGCATCCACTTCAGCCAGCTCCACCGGTCCTTTATTGGCATGAGTGATGGAGATCTTGGGGGCATCATAGCGGGGCAAGGCGTCAAGTTCGAGAGAGTCCGGTCCGCAAATCATTCCTCTGGCGGCGGATGCAGCAACGACTGCCGGAGACGCCAGATACGCGATGGCTTCAGGATGGCCCATCCGTCCCTTATAATTACGGTTCGTCGCGCTTATGCCCGTCTCGCCTTTCTCCAGTAGACCGACCCCTAGGCCGATGCAGGGTCCACAGCCTGCTGGCAATGTCTTTGCCCCAGCATCAACAAGCGCTTGCCAGTCCCCAGCCGACTCTGCATCCTCCTGCACTCGACTTGACGCAGCGGCAATGTAAAATTCAACGCCTGGCGCGACACTCTTCCCCCTCAGCACGGCAGCAGCGGTGGCGATGTCGGAAGCGCGGGAGTTTGTGCATGAGACAAGGTAGGCTTTGTTGATGGGAATGGGCGGATCAAGTAGTTTGGGAAGGGGATTCGCGACCTTGACCGAGTTGGGGCCCGAAACGTAAGGGACAAGTGTGGAGAGATCGAGAGAGAGACGAGCGGCGTAATGAGCGCCTGGATCGGCCGCGGGCTTCTCGGTGAATGCCTTTCGCAGGCGAACGGAGTTGAGTCGAGGATGAGGAGGAGTCGTGTGAGTCGGGTCTGATGGTATTGGCAGGGGAGCGGTAGATGACGGGCTAGGCCGGCCGAGAAATCTGTTCAGGTCGGCCTTCCTGAACATCGCTTCGTACCACTCCTTCAGCTTCTCGTCCACAGGAAAAACGCCAGCTACAGCGCCCCACTCCGTGGTCATGTTTGCGATCGTAAGGCGCTCATCGATAGAGATGTGCTGGATTCCAGGTCCAGTGAACTCGATGGCGGCGTTGAGGACTTCGTCCTTGTTAAACAGACCGGCGAGAGCAACGATGACATCCTTGCCTGTGACACCTGGCGACAAGCGGCCATCAAGCGAGACAGAGATGACACGGGGGATCTGCCACCAGAATTTGCCCGTTGCCCAGATACCGCTGCAAAATGCGATAAGCGAAGCGTTATGCCTAAATGTGATCTCACTCACGCAGCATCCGTTCTCACGATTGCGGTCCCAAGACATCCTACCCCTCCATAATGGTTGCTGTGACTGTCGCTGGCGACCACCATCTTCCCTGGCCAAGCGTAGCCCTCCTCAACGATAATTTGATGTCCGATACCGCGACCGGCGGGGTAAAAGTCAACCCCATGCTCCTTGGCAAATGCTTCAATCTTCCTGTACTTGGTGAGATTCGTGGTCGACTGGTTTTGTACATCATGGTCGAGGGCGAAGACAGGCTGCCTTGGATTGTCAAGACGCGAGCAGGAGAGGGAAAGGAATTTGGAGATGACAGGTCCGGTGTTATCGTGAGTCATCCTGTGGAATGTCAGCCTATGATTCCTCTCCCTCACTCACACATGCTCTGGTCTGATCATGAGATAGTCCCCCGCGCGGACTTTGGCACCCGTTGGGAGATCGACCGCATACTTCTGAACAATCTTCTCGATCAGAGTCTGAGGGTTGGATACGGTTGCATATTGTCGGCCAAGGCGCAGGAGACGATAGGGACTGGGGAGAGGGACGCCACGGAGAGTCGAGAGCATCTGAGACCATCTGAGCCTCCTCTGTGGCTTCATAAGTCGAGCCCGTCCACAATGGGCTTAGAAATCAAATGTCGAGGACTGCTCAAAAGAAGATAGAACCAAGAATGGGAACAGTCGCAACAGACAGGTCCAGAGCAACGCGAATTTGATCTTTCTGTCTCTGCTGTTTTTGCGAATTTTCTACAACCTCGACGTCACTCGTCATGTCCAGTCTTCTTTTGCGTGGAAAAACAGTGGCGAACCCCTCTGTGCCGGAGACTCCTTCCGACAACAAATATGGAAATGAGGCGAGAGCTACTACTCCAGTGACCCTATCCACATCAGCTGCAGTATCGCACGGATTCGCCTCCGTTGGATCCGTCGCCATCTTGTTGGTATCTGACTGGAGACTCGACCAGACGTTTCACAAGACTGGCGCCTTGTGATCCTTCTCTCATGCGACGTTCAATCCCAATGCATTCTCGGAAGCATCCCTAGCGAAGATAGCGAGCCGGAAACCAGAATGGTTGAACGTCTAATGGTGCCCATTCTTGTGATGTTTCAGGTGCACTACAAAGAGCATCAGCAAAGCCGATCGCCGCAAGAGTAGATGACAGACTGTTGTAGTCGATGGTGTAACCAAGGCCAAAGAGGATGAAGATGGTAGCGAGGATTGGCACACTGATGATTGTAAGCGAAAAGGAGGAAAGGACCGAAAGCAATACATGTCAGCTACTTGTCTGCCGTATTCCACAGGAGTACAGAGAGATGTCGTCGTAACGATTGGTCGTTGGTGAGACAGCTCGACTGACCCGCTGGCGTTCTTCCCCTCAAAGAAGCGTCCGCGGAGCCCTCCCGCTCGCTCCGAATCAGGCCGCGGTCCCTTGGGAAGCTTCGAATAGAATGCGATGACATCGGCCGTCCGGGCAGAAGTCGTACCAGAAGACTGATCGAAAAGTAGCATGTCAGTCTCCAAGCTTCACGTGAAGGATTATTGCAATGGAAAATCCATGCGAAGGACAGGAGAAGGGAGGACCGAGTCAGGTCGAGGAGGTTTGCACTCACCACGGCACCCGGTGTGGCGATCTTTGGGGGGATGAGACCGCCGAGTGAATGACGGATAGCGGAGGGGAACATATCGGACAGATGAGAGAGCCTGCAAGGTTACGGCAGAAACTTCAAACCAAAGCTGTTTCAATAGAACGCCGTGCTTATGTGGCAGATCCGGGGACAATCTGCCGCGCTTTATAGAAAAGGTCATGGAATTTTGCCGTGAAAAGTATCGGTCCTTCCATCTCGACACTCAGACAGAAGGTTTGGGTAGACAGTCTACCATGTCACCCCCAGCAGATTCGAAATGGCCGGGGGCCAAGAAGAGGGAATCGGGTACAGCTCGCGTGCTCGGTTCAGGTGCTTCCGGTACGTGAGACTCCTAAACGCCTTTTACTTGGCTGATTTGCACGGGTAGGGATCGCTGAGCTGCTCATCTTCCATCCAGTGGTGAGTGACAAGCCCGCTCACTCTCCACTCCCAATCAGAAAACCTACATGTTTTGAACCTCGCCTAGGACACGGTCGCCAAGCGGCTCATGTCCAATCGCGCCAAGTTCGCCCTCTCCGAAATGAACACCATCATTTTCCGCTTCGCCGCCAGCTCACCCATCACTTCAAAATTCATCTCCCTCTTCCCGGGTCTTGGATACGCCGCCGGATACAAAATTACGCAGCGGATATACAAGTTCGGCGGACAGCCATACTTCAGAGACATGATCGACAATCACGGCGGTGACTGGTTCCGATCCACGTTTGGGAAGAAGTCGGGGGGTTTGATCATGCACGCCACAGCGGGAAGGTGAGAAATCGCCATCTCCTTTAGAGACGTCTCGAAAGCTCAAATGTGGAATGCCTAGTTTAACAGGTATTGGCGAGGTAGTGCTGTTGCCGCTCGACGTGTTAAAAATCAAGATGCAAACGAACCCCGATGCTATTCGAGGTCGAGGGCTCTTCAAGCTTATCACAGAGGAAGGTGTGGGATCTCTGTATCGAGGATGGGGATGGACAATGGCACGGAATGCGCCAGGAAGCTTTGCAGTGAGCGAAGCTTGGCCCTTGACTAGCAGAATCGCTGAACGCTTCTTGTCTTCAGCTGTTCGGAGGCTCAGCTGTTACAAAGGAATACCTGTTCCAGCTATCCGACTACTCCTCAGCTACATGGTCACAAAGTATGCGGCTTCCGCTACTCAGCAGCGTTTGCTGATGCCATGCTTTGCCGATCAGACTTCGTTTCGTCAATCGCCGGCGCCGTAGCATCCATCACCGTCGCCTCCCCTCTTGACGTCGTCAAAACCCGTATTCAAAATGCCAATTTCAATTCGACCGTGGGTGGAGGCGCCATCATTCGGGATATGATCCGGACGGAAGGCGTCGGGGCTTTCTTCAAGGGATTGACACCCAAGGTTAGTCGATCATCGGAGGTCCATGTGATATGTGTTTGAATTCTGTGGGCAGATTCTGGTAGTGGGCCCGAAGCTTGTCTTCTCCTATACTCTTGCGCAGAGTTTGATACCCTTCTTTGGGCGTTATGGTGAGGATCATGGACAGATTCGGTTACCAGACTGCTGATGAACATCGTAGTCTGAACTTGACTTGCTTCATCTCGGACTGATTTCTTCACCACTCTGTACATACTATCAGCATAATAGACTTATGACCACTATGCCAATTTTGAGCATGGATCATAGATGATGAGCAAAAGGTTTCGCCGCGATTTAGACCGCTTTACTCAATGCCTCGTAAAGCAAAATCCTGGAGTCGCATACCGCCACGGTTATCAGTGGAACCACCCTCATTCCTTTGTCCCATTTTCATCTCCCTCATTCTTGATGACCAGACCGACAATTTTCGCCTCTCTCGCAGCTCGCGTCATTCGACACCCTTCACTACCTCCCAGTAAACATATCCGGAACATGGTGCGTAGCCTGATCGCTCAGTCATATGCGAGCCGTGCTGAGCAATCCGCTTTGGTAGTCGTCCCATCCCGTCTACATCGTCTCTGCTTCACGCACTCCCATTGGCTCAATGAACGGATCTCTGGCCTCACTCAGTGCGCCGCAGCTCGGTATCGTTGCGGTCAAGCATGCGATGGACAAAGCTGGCATCCAGCCGAAACGAGTCGAGGAGATTTATATGGGCAATGTCGTCCAGGCTGGTGTTGGTCAGAGCCCAGCGAGGCAGGTCGGAATAGCGTCAGGGTAAGCCGAAGAGAAAGAGGACTCGAAGAGCTCATACTTGCTCAGAATACCAGACTCCACGGATGCGACGACAATCAACAAAGTTTGCGCTTCAGGGATGAAGGCGATTATGATGGCGTCACAGAGCATTCAGCTGGGGCAGAGAGGGCTGATGGTGGCTGGTGGAATGGAGAGCATGAGTCAGGCGCCGTAGGTGACTGCTTCTGTTACCGCATGATACTCATTGCAATCAACGGCAGCTTCCTATTGCCTCGCCATCCTCCCGCTTTTGGTCACTTCGAGACCAAAGACGCTCTCGTTGTGGACGGCCTCTTCGACGTCTACAATGAATTCCCCATGGGCAATTGCGCGGAACATACCGCATCCAAACACTCCATCACCCGCGACGAACAGGACGAACACTGCCTCTCCTCCTACACCAGAGCCGAGGAGAGCTGGAAAGCTGGCCTATTTGAGGATGAGGTAGCCCCTGTCGCCATGAAGGGCCGAAAGGGCGATACGGTCGTGAAAGAGGACGAGGAGTACAAGAGATTCTTCAAGGACAAGTATCGGTCACTCAAGCCAGTATTTGCAAAGGAGAATGGAACGGTTACTGCGGCCAATGCCTCGACGCTGAACGATGGAGCGAGCGCTGTAGTCTTAGCAAGTGGAGAGGTGGTCGAGAAAGAAGGTCTCAAGCCTCTAGCTAAGATCCTTGGTGCGTAGTACTTGATATCTGACATTCCTCTGCTCCCCTTGCCTCATGCCCTTTGCTAATCCCGCTGTTCCGCAGGCTATGCCGACGCCGCGTGCGCACCTGTCGACTTTCCTACTGCTCCTACTCTTGCTGTTCCTCTGGCTCTCAAGGCCGCCGGCGTCTCTCAGTCCGACATCGCGTTGTGGGAATTCAACGAGGCATTCAGCGTCGTTGTCTGCGCTGCGGAGAAGGTTCTCGGCCTGGACAGATCCATTGTCAACACGCGTGGCGGAGCCGTGGCTCTCGGACATGTGAGGAAAGCGCATCTTTCCTGGTCTCGCTAATGCACGCTCAGCCCATTGGATCATCCGGGTGCAGGATCGTCGTCACACTCGTCCACGCGCTGAAGAAGGGCGAGAAGGGTGTCGCGGCTATCTGTAACGGCGGAGGTGCTGCTTCTGCCATCGTGATCGAGAAGCTTTAGACGTTGCGAGTAATGTATGTCTGCCATACCGCATATACATGGAATGACGTTGGCAGCAAGCCGTCCTCTCTACTCAGGCAATGATTGTTTCTGAGACTTTCTTTCGCAATGCTCACGGTAGCCATCAATAGCACGATTCGAGCGGCTGTCAAAGAGTTATTCCGTGACGGAGCTGATTTGTAGCCCAGATTGTCATGGCCTTCGGCTTGACGAAACCCGCGTATCAGATCTGATTACATTCGTCGTTCATGTGGAATCTAAACGTAATTCATTCCAACCGCCCAGTTGGAATCTCGCTCAAAGACATCATTTGCGGCTGAGGTAACAGGTGCCTGGGCGGCGTTGGCAAATGGGAAGTGGTTACCGGGGTGGACGATCAGGAGTAGGGACCGCCTCGACCAGCTAGATAAATAAACTACACGTTATATAGAGGTTTGCGCACTGGTACACAAGAGCATGGCGGCGTTCGCGTAGTGGCTATCGCGTCGGTCTCAAGTTTTTCAACTTTGCAGAATTCTGTTATCCGATGGACTTACGTCCGCGTGAGTTCGAATCTCACACGCCGCATCTCTTTTGTTCCTGAAACGCCGGACGTGCTCAAGAAAAAGTTTCATAATCGAGAACTCCAAGCCTTCAACCCCCTCCCGCGAGCCTTTTGTCTCCGTCTCAATTGAAGAAAACCGAGGTGGAACGCGCGCGAGAAATGAGGCATCATCAGTGCCCCTCAGAAGCGGCTGAAACAAAGCGTGGTGGATCCAAACAAACCCCTGCATCTCATCCACGCAGCTCTTTTCTC
>JAABUH010001274.1_pt1 | contig 29403 bp, 24 predicted proteins | sample 5559121 | NCBI WGS metagenome assembly JAABUH01 (sample SAMN10711871, study PRJNA513364) | rock metagenome | isolation source: Antarctica rocks | place: Antarctica: Victoria Land, Battleship Promontory nord | collected 2015-12-28
TGAGTAAGAGTTGAGCTGTTCTTTGAACAGACAATGTCGAGAGATAGAGTTCAAGTGCGATATAGAGAGCTTTGAAATCAACAGAGTGAGCATGAACACATGCAATGATCAATTTAGTAGATAGATAAATCTAGAAGATAGACTAGATACAGATGATTAAATAAATAGATAAATAGATAGATAGATAGATTTGTCTCTATGTAGATGCTCTCGTCTAGAAAAGAGATCAAAAGACGATGAGTAAAAGATGAAGAAGAAAACTTCGCTCAAGAAATCTCTATAAATAATAGTCAATATTCTCATGAACTCTGAAGATGCAACTGAGTCATGCTCGAGAAATCTCTATCAATAGTAGTCAATGTTCTCATGAACTCTGAATATGTAACTTGTTAAAACTTTTTCGCATGAAATTATGTAACAGCAATGATTAAATAATTATTGAGTAATCAGAGTCTTGAAAGTGATCGCTCTGATCACTTGAATCAGAAGTGATCACAGTAAGCATGATGAGCATAATGCTCATCTTACTCATCTTGCTCGAGAATGATCAGAGTGATCATTCAGAGCAGAAACAACTTGACACGATTCTTTTATATCTATATAACGATAATCATTCTCTTAGATAGAAACTTCATGCTCAACTCATGTAATAGTCAATACAGTCTATTGTCTTAGTTATTCTCAAATCTTCAGTCTAGTGATTAGTTTGTTACTATATTGATCTTTGTTTATATTTTGTGTTGTTAAAGAAACAATCATTACACTTTGAGCATCATTCTTTCACAAGATATCAGAGCATCATTTTATTATGATCATTATGTCATTCTCAGAACGAATCACATCAGCAAACATCATCGCATTCTCGAATAACAAGTCATCAATTAAGATATCAACATTGAATCTGTATTATGAAGATAGAGATAAGCTCGACGCTTTTCTTATACAAGTGAACGTCTATGTCAGAGCACACAAGAAACTAAGTTTATCTCATGACAAGATATTGTTTGCATTCTCGTACTTCAAAGAAGATGTCTTCAAATGATTTAAATCATTGATAAGAAATCACTTGAAGAATAAGTCAGAAGATTAAGAAGATGAAATCAACAGAGTTTTTGAAGACTTTTTTAACTTTGAGCAAGCAATACAAAGAATGTATGAAAACATAGATGCAAAACGAATCATCGAACGACAGCTGTATGATATTAAGCAATCAGAATCAGCATTCAAGTACGTTGCTGCGTTTCAGTCAATCGCAGCAGAGATCGAATGAAATGACTCAACTTTTACAGCACAGTTGTATAGAGAACTGAAGAATGTGATAAAGAACGAGATAGTTCATACAAATAAACTTGCGACTTTGCATGCTATGATTAGCAAGACAATCGTGCTGAATAATCGACAGTACAAGCGAAAACTTGAAAAGAAGAACAAGATTGCTTATGTCTCAGTTGCATAAAGCAAGAAAAAGAAGAAGCAACTTTATTACGATTCTCAGTCTATGAAGTTAGACGCAACTCAAAAGATATCAACGAATGCTCGTGATAAAACTGTTTAGCAGAGCAAGACATGTTATACATGTGAAAAGCTAAATCATTTCTTCAAAGATTGTACTCAGAACAAGTACAAGAACAAGTCAAAGCTCTATGATAAACAAGACAGATCTTTCGCAGCAATAAAAGAAGATCAGAAAGACAAGCATCAAGCATTGTCGTGAATAGCATGTTACAAAGACAATTGTCACACTCATCTGAGTGATAAGAAAGATTCTGAATGATATTCAAAACTCTCACGAAAGAATCATTTCTATGCAGCAACTCATCATCAGTCAGAAGTACATGATGAGAAAAGTGATGAAAGTTCGTTCATTATGATCGCGAAATCAGAGATTCTCGACAGCGAAGCATATGACTCGAACAGATTGAACAGCACTGAGAAAGCTATTCATCAAGCAGTCGAAGAAGAAAATCGACTTAGCAAAACTCTACGAGCATTCATTATTGCAGCAGAAGATGCTCTCAAGCAAGAAGAGAATCGTCTTGAAGTAAAGAAAGATTTCAGAAAGTTTACAAATCAAGCGAGTTTTATAAGCATGTACAACGAATTGTACACTATCTTCAGACAGAAAGAGAAAGATTTTTCACGACGAATGCAACAGATCAAGAATGATATACATCAAGCTATTTATGACACAATGCAAGATGAGTCAATTGCATCACGTAAAGACATTTGATATCGTGACATAGTCATAAAGAAGTCACTCACAGAAGTCAAGTTCATCAAGCAACAAGAATATGTACTTCTTGATGAAAATCATATATTCAGAGAACTTAGATAAATGACAAAAGTCATCAGAGAGAGATTTGATTTGTGTGATTTAAAGAAGTATTCACAGAAGAAGATTGATTCAAATCGATTTCAGTACATAGAACAAGTACTTGAGAAGTAAGCTTCTAGTTCAAAAAACTAGAAGACTCTTTAACTGACAGATCATTGAAGAGGTGTAGTCAAGAGTTGAAAATCGAAAGCATATTTATCTTCACAAATGACTTGACGCAGTTACGAGTCTGAGTCAAGATCAACGATCATACAGCACGTCTATTCATTGACAGTGATTGTACAAGAAACTACATGTTCTCAGAATTTGCTAGAAAAGCGCAAATATTTATGCAGAAGAAGAAAGAATCTTACAATCTGCAAAACTTCAATGAAACACTCATGAAGTATAATAACAAACTAATAAATCAAGAGACTCGACTCATTCACTTAAGACTTGAACATCATTGAGAAAAGTTGCGTTTAGACGTTACGAAGCAGTCAGGCAGTGATATAGTTCTAGATATATCATGACTTCGTATGATCAATTTGATGATAGATTGAGTCAATGAGACAATCACTTTTCTTCATACAGAAACGACGCGATTGCACTTGATATTGAAATCATCAGAGAGTGTGAAAATCTTTGCAATGACAGCGAACAATATACGCAGCGAGCTGAAGAACAGCTTAGATGCACAGATGTTATGAAGCAGAGAGGTTAAAAGTAATCTCGCTATCGTTAAAATTTCTAAAAAATATCAGAAATATAAGATTCTGTTTGAGAAAGAAAGTGATCAAGAGACACTACTCAAACATCAATCATGAGATTATGAGATCAAGCTCATAGATGACAAGAAACTCACGAAACAGTTCATTTATTCATTGTCAACAGAAAAGCTTGACGCTTTGTGACAATATCTGAAAGAGAACATGCAAAAAGAATTCATTAGAAAATTGCAGTCGTCAACAGAATACTCAATTCTGTTTATTTCAAAATTGAATGAAAGTCTAAAACTATATGTCAATTACAGAGCATTGAATAACATCACGATTAAAAACAGCTACTCGCTATCGCTCATATCTGAACTGCAAGACAGACTGCAGAAAGCACAGTGATTTACGAAATTCAATATATTCAAAGCATTCAATTGAATACAAATTAAAGAAGAAGATGAGTGAAAGACAGTCTTTTGCACTCGACTAGAACATTACGAGTATTTGATCATGTCTTTCGATCTAATCAATGTCTCAGTCACGTTTCAGACATTTGTGAATAATGTACTACGACGTTATCTGAATCAATTCGTCATAGTATATTTGAACAATATACTAGTATATTCAAAGACGAAGAAAGAACATGTGCAACATGTTAAGAAAGTTCTACAGACTTTAAAGAAAGTTGATCTGCGCATCAAGTCAGGAAAAAGTGAATTTCATGTACAGAGCGTACAGTTTTTGAGATTTATAGTCACGTCTCAGAATCTAAGAATGAATTCAAAGAAGAGAGAAGCTGTTACGACTTGATTGACGTCAAAGTCAAAGATCGAAGTTCAATTCTTTTTAGAATTCGCGAACTTTTATAGATGCTTTATAGAGAAATACTTCAGAATTATCTTGTCACTTATGAATCTTACGAAGAAGAATATATCGTTCATGTGAACTGAGAAAGCAGAAGAAGCTTTCAAGAAGCTGAAGAAATTATTCATCTCTCAGTCAGTACTGATCATGTTTGAATCAGAAAAACCTATTATGCTTGAGATGAACGCGTCAGATGAAGCTATTGAGACGTGTATCAGTCAATCAGACGATAAGAAACGTCTGAATTTTATTGCTTACTACAGTCGTAAACTTACAGTCGCTGAATTGAACTATGAGATACACAACAAGAAGCTACTAACTATTGTTGACTCTTTCAAACAATAAAGAGTGTATCTGAAAGAATCTAGACATCAGATTCAAGTATATACAGATCATAAGAATCTGCTATACTTCACGATCACGAAAGTTCTAAATTGAAGACAGATTAGATGATCGAAGAAATTGTCATCATACAACTTTCAAATTCAATATCGAAAGAAATCTGAAAACTTGAAGATTGATGTCTTGAGCAGAAGAGTAAATCACATGACAGATAGATCACAGGTAAATCAGACTATCTTACAATAAAATCAAGATAATTTCATTGTCTACAATAGACAAAATGCAGCTACGCTATGAATCTACAATCGAGATCTCAAGAAACGAATAAAGCTAAAGCTAGCAAAGAACTCAGTTGCGCAGAATATTATAGAAAATATCGCTGACAACGCGAACTTTGAAATAACTAACGAAATACTAACATTTCAAGATCTCATCTATGTTTCAACAAGATGTAGACAAGAGATAATAAATGATTATCATGAGTCAATGATACATGAACATCAAGATTCAAATAAAATCATTGAAAGAATATCTAGAATTTACTACTTTTCTAAGATGAAAAAACAAGTAGAAAATATTATAAGAAAGTGTGATGTATGCATTTGAACAAAGCATAGTCAACACAGATCTTATGAACTTTTGAAAAGTCTCAGCACATTAGATCATGCATGAAAAAGCATAGCTTTGAACTTTATAGTCAAGCTATCAAAGTCAAAAGAAAGAGTTACAAGAACAACGTACAACTCTATATTGATGATCACAGATAAACTAATCAAGTACAAATACTTCTTGTCATACAAGAAAGCAACATTCGCGAAAGATTTAATTTACATGTTCTTGAGAATGATTGTAGCAAATCATGAATTATCAGACGAGATAATTTCAAATAGAGACAAGTTCTTCACATCGAAATTCTGAAAATCGTTGATGAATCAACTAGAAATTCATCATAAGTTGTCAACAGCTTATCATTCACAGATGAATGAATAAACGAAAAGAATGAATCAGACATTGAAACAGTATCTCAGATGCTATATTAACTATAGACAGAATGATTGAATACAGCTACTGTTAATAGCACAGTTGACTTTCAATAGCATAACAATGAAAGTAATCAGCATGTCATCATTCTTTGCAAACTACAAGTTCAAGTCAAAGACTCTTAAGAAATTGTGTGAATTTGCACAAATAGCTCAGAAAGCTATGATACAGATCAAACAAATACATTTGTTGCACAAAGAGCTGCAAAAGAACATTCAGTTTCTAAGTAAGCGCATGATTCTGTATGCAAATAAGAAAAGAGATAGAGAATCTACTCTTAAAAGAGAAACAAAGCTTATCTACTAAGACGAAATATCAAGACGAAAAGATCAAGTAACAAGTTGAATCACACAAAACTAGAATCATTTGAAATTTTAAAAGAAAAGAGATTGATTAACTACAAGTTGAATCTTTCAACATTTATGAAAATACATTCAATATTTCATATTTCTCTTTTGAAGTTTGCAGACTTGAATATATCAATTCAAACAGAATCTTCAGAAATTGACTCAAAGAGTCAAAATATCAAGTACGAAGTAAAGAATATACTAAATCAACAGAATATCAAAGATCAGTCTCATTGATTAGTCAAGTGAAAAGATTATAAACATATTGAGAACACTTGAAAATCAAAGAAGAATCTTAAGAACTGTCAGATGCTTCTGCAACAGTTTCAGTTAAGAAACTCAATTAATCAAAGTCTGATGAAATCTCAATCTGCTTGAAAGACACGTCAAAGAGAAGATCGTTCAGCGATGATTCGCTAGTCTTTCTCTTTTCTTTCTCGAGCTCAACAATGTTTCAAAACTCTCATTCAATCATCATCTGTTTCTTGTTCTTCAGAAACACAAATTAATTTTGCAGATGAGTAGTTCTTGCGAAGATCTCTTGCATCTGCTTGTGAGCATTCAGCAGCTCATGAAGAACGCGATCACGTTCTGCCTTTATTCTTTTTCACTTCATCATCGAGAAAGTAAGATTGCATTTGCGATCGAGATGTACACACTCGATGCAACGATTGAATTCATTGTCGACACGACATTTCTTTTGCAAGCGACTGCAGTGCTCACAAGAACGCATGACAGCATGCTCAGAACTTGTACGCTCAAGAAGATCTCTGCAACGCAAGATAGAGTTTTTTGTTGTGCAATGAGAAAACATGAAGAAAAAGTAATTTTCAAAACGAAAATCTTAAAAGAGAATCTAATGTTAAAACTCTTTCACATGAGATTATGTAACAGCAATGATTAGATAATCATTGAGTAATCAGAGTCTCGAAAGTGATCACTCTGATCGCTTGAATCAGAAGTGATCACAGTGAGCATAATGAGCATGATGCTCATCTTGCTCATCTTGCTCAAGAATGATCAAAGTGATCATTCAGAGCAGAGACGACTTGACATGATTCTTCTATGTTTATATAATGATGATCGTTCTCTTAGATAGAAGCTTCGTGCTCAACTCATGTAATAGTCAATACAGTCTATTGTTTTAGCTATTCTCAAATCTTCAGTCTAGTGATTAGTTTGTTACTACACTGATCTCTGTTTATATCTTGTGTTGTTAAAGAAACAATCGTTACACAACTCAATAGCTCTGTTCAAGAAATCTCTATTAATAGTAGTCAATGTTCTCATGAATTCTGAAGATGCAACTCAATAACTTTGCTCGAGAAATCTCTATCAATAGTAATCAATGTTTTCATGAACTCTGAAGATGCAACTCAATAGCTCTGCTTGAGAAATCTCTATGAATGATAGTCAATGTTCTCATGAATTCTGAAGATGTAACTCAATAGCTCTGCTCAAGAAATCTCTATGAATGATAGTCTATATTCTCATGAATTCTGAAGATGTGATTGAATCAATGCTGTTTTATGAGTCATTGAAAGATGAGACTTCGTCTCACGACAATAGTCAAAGTCATGTGATGCAATTTTGACTCATCAGAGTCTAGACTAGAAAATGAGATTGATTCAAGATTCAAGAAGACATCGATTTTCTTTAGAATGACGTTAAACACTTCAATGTCTTTGACACAAGCAGCATGATCAAAGTTTCAAACTTTCAACTCAATTATGTCAAGTTGTGTAAAAGATTAATTGAATTGATTTGCTTGAAAAACAACAGAAGTTCTAAAGAAAGAAGAATTTTGATACTTGATTTTTGATGAGTATTCTTTTTGAATGACTTGAAAAATACAACTAAAAGCTTCTTGTTTCAAATGAAAGACAAGATTGAACAAGATTTGTTTCTTGTGAATGAGCTGAGTATTAATTGACTTTTCATGAGTAAATGAAAGATTATATTGCTTCTTGTGAGCAGATGAAAAACTGAATTACTTCTTGCAAGCGAATTGAGAACTGAATTGCTTTTTATAAGTAATCTGTAAACTGAATTATTTTTTGTGAGTGATCTGTAAATTGAATTGCTTCTTGTGAATGATTTGTGAACTGAGTTGCTTCTTGTGAGTGAATTGAGAGCGAGACTGAAGAAAAGCTACTTTGTTAACTTCAAGCGAGAAATTTTCTTCTTGTTGATTAAAATCATAAATATTGACGAGAAATTAACAACAATAATTAAGACAGAAAAAGAAAAACAAGATGAGAATATTGTGTTCAAAATTGACATCAATTACGTAATGATGAAGTTATGATAAATTCATGATGATGAGATATTGACTTAATTCAATGACATAAAAGAATAGTCTTTCAATGTATTCATTGAGAATCATTGTGATTTCAATGACATAAGTAATGTCATTAATTAAAGTGACTTGATCATTAAATTCTTGAAGTCTGTGAGAGTGAGTTAATTAATGCAAGAAAAGATAATGTTGTTACACAAAGAATTTATTTATAAAGACATAAGCAAAAACTTCACTATTAATCAGAGCGAAAGTGAGAACTTTAAATTGAGCTTGACGTAAAATACAGAATACTATCATGTGATTATTTTTGAATGTTGAATTGAATTCAAAGAGTTTCAAGACAGATTTAGCAGAAAACTTTCTATATGATTGAAGTGAGAGTGAAAAGATTGAAACTAGTAGACAAAATGATATGTATACAGATCTCTGAGCATGACTTAGCTCAGAAACTAAACTTTTCTTGTGAGCAGCGAAACTTCTTCATTTATACTGATGATGTCACTGTCATAGATGTTTATGATACGCAGAGTGAAGAGCTTCTTATTTGAGCATTCTTTAGTAATTTTGCTTAAATGTTGCAACTTGCAGTAGTAGCACAGCTTTCACTTGTTGCAAATTTTCTTTATCTCAGAAATGATCAGAATCTTATCTTGAATGATGATAATGACAAAGCTTAGATTCATTGACTTATCGAGAAATGAAAGAGAGAGAAACGAAGATATTGTCAAGACAACAGTCACAGAAATGATGATCTTTGAATTCAAAAAGTTACTAGTCAATGCAGAAATGTTCTTGACTTTAATGAATAAAATGATGATGAAGATGAAGCAAGATTAATGATGCTTAAGCTGCTGAAACTCTTCATTAATGTCAAAGAATACTTGAACTCATTGATGAAAGATGAATAATCAAGTTTCATTAAAATTTCATCAGAAAAAGATGATGACTTGAATGAAATAATTGACATTGCGCTTCAGACAGTCAATCAACAAGAAATCTTTCATCAAAGAATATTCTTTCTTTTAATAAAAGAGATTATAATAATTGACAAAGCTATTCATGTCTTACTTCAAAGTTTCACGAAGATATAAATAAACATCTTCTGTTTTGAAAGAATTGTTGCAGCAATGATGTAACTTATGTTATCAATCTGTAAAGATGAAAATGATACAAAGATCATTGACTCAATATTGATTCATTAGATTATGAGTCTTCTTATTTATGATAAGTTGTGACTCGACATAAACGATCTGGACTCGATGAAAGAAGTAATGATCATCATTCATGTTCATGCGCTGTATCAGACTTTGCTCTCATGCATTCAATTAATCTTTGTTCTTCTCATACTTAAATATGTCAAGAAGCTTCTTGAATTTAAAAGCAATGAAAATAACAACAGAATTTGCAGAGAGATGAATGACAAGAAAAGATTGATTGTTCAAAGTTTGTGCAATGATCTGAATTATTATTGCAAGAGACTGAGAATTCAACTTTATATAAACTGAAAAACTGAGAATGATGAATGAAAATGAAATGATAACATCATATTGTTGAACTTGATTTTGAAGCTCATGCATTACGCGAAAGATCTTGACTAAATTTTCGATCACACTTTGAGTAAACTGTTTAACAGCATGCTCATCGTCAATTAAAAGATTGTGAGATAACTTCATTTGAGCAAAAGAATAACTAAATGAGATTTCAATGTATGAAAACGTTGCAGAAAGTGTAGATCTTTCATAATGTCAGAAACTGAGCTAAACTAAAGATACTATTAATATAAAAGACTGATATTATTATTATTACTTTGATAAAATCTAGATACAAGATAATACATCAGATAATGTACAAGACGAAAGATAAAGAGTGAAAGAAAAGAATGAGAACTCAACTTTTATATACATGAATTGAGCAGAATCAAGACTAGACAGTAGTTTTATTGACTTAAGATTGCAAAAGTTTGCACACATGATTAAGATGATTAAAACAAAATTGCTGAAACTAGATTAAGATAATGATGATTAGATTAATGACTTGACATCATGACACAAACTGTCAAAATGCACTTTCAATCATAGTAAAGTTATCTTTCTGAGATTCATGATGAGATGAAAAAATATTCAGATAAAACAGTTTTGTATCAATGCAATCACTAGCTGATCTAAACTCAAGTCTGCAAAAAACATTCTTGTATTCTTGAAATTTGCGAAATTTTATCAACAATTTATAAGAAAGTTCTCTTAAATCATCACGCTCTTAATAAATTTAATCAAGAATGCGAAGAAGAAAACGATGCATTCATTCTTCATAATGACATCGAAAGCAAGAGAAGCTTTTGAAAGATTGAAAACAATCTTTGTTAATGCTTTCATTTTAAAACACTATGATTGAGATTAAACTGATCACGTTGAGTTGAATCATCGAGATCGAGTCGAGTTCTCAACTTGTCAAGACTTAATTCAAGTCAGAATTCTTGACTTGAGTATTTGAGTCAAGTCAAGATGTTCAATTCAAGTATTTAAGTTGAATCAGAAAGTTGAAATCAAGTATCGACTTGAAATTCTCGATTCAACTCATCAAGACATGAAGATAAATAAATAGATATTTTATTATAACTTTCTATTATGACTCTCTATCATAAATTTCTATCAAATAATCTTCATGTTTCTCTATCATAGCTTCTCTTCATGACTTCTCTTCATGACTCTTTATCAAACAATCTTCATAGTTTTTCATTATGACTCTCTATCATAGCTCTCTATCATAGCTCTCTATCAAAGCTTTCTATCAAATGATCTTCATGTTTTTCTTCATGTTTCTCTTTATGTTTCTTTTCATGTTCTTCTTTATGACTTTCTATCAAAAAGATAATGCAAAAAGATAATGCAAAGGCGAAAAATTGAAAAAATTTCTATATTTAGCTCTCTTGATGTCATATTCGATTGCTTGATGAGTTGAGTTGAGTCAGCGAATTCTGATTCGACTCGAAATCAATATCAAGTCGAGTCATGAGATTCAACTTGAGTATTTAAGTCGAGTCAGAAGATTCAACTTAAGTACTTAAGTTGAGTCAGAATGTAGATATGAAAACTCAACTTGATGATCAGTTTAATTAAGATACAGATCTTTGCATGAAGATCAATGCATCAAATCACGAAGTTGAAGACGTGCTTAATCAGAAGAGTAAGACTGATTATTGACATTTCATTGCATATTATAGTTATAAGTTCAAAGAAGCTGAAGTATGATGAAACATGCATAATAAAAAGCTGTATGCTATAGTTCTTGATTTTAAGAACTGATGACACTATCTTCAGAATAGCAAGCAACTCATATGTGTGATAACAGATCACAATAATCTTCATTACTTTATGATGATGAAGAAGCTCAATGCATAACAAATGCGCTGAGCTGAGAAATTAACTGCGTTTGACTTTCATATAAAATATCACAGAGACAAATTAAACTTTGTGAATGCATCATTAAGAAGACTCAACATCATGAAATTGAATGATAGTGAGAAGAATAATGATTATTTTCTATTTACTTTGCAAAACAAACTTCGCAATCAAAAATGTTAATTTGAACTGCTAAAGAATGAAGAAGTTTTGACAATGATCAAACTCACAACATTGACAACATGATTGAATGACATAGTCATTACAGATACTTGAGTCATGTGTTTAAATGAGAAAGTACTCATTAGATCTTGCAAAATTCTAAACATTGCATCGTCTTAACTTCTGATTCATCAAATTATGAAGTTGAAGAGATTTTATTTGAAGATGAGTAAATCAATAATTGCGTGATTGCTGAAGTTACAACAAAAAGACATCTTTATTGCAAATAAGAAGTGATGTTAATGATTTGCATCTAGAAAGAATAAACTTTCAAAATGAAGTATGAAAGATGATGAACTGCTACGTCATGATCTTGCAGTTTATGTACTCAATGACTTTGCTACAAGAGATGAGATTCTGCATATGAATCATGATGATTTTGAAGCAAATCATTTCACATGCGCTTGTATTAAGACTGCAATAAGAAGAAAATATTACTGATTGAAAATGCTCAAAAAGATAATGAAATATGTTTGCATCTGTTCAGACTGTCAGCAAGTGCGAATGCATCATCATAAGTTTTATGAGAAGCTAACGTTTATATTTTCAGAAAGTGTGAATTTATTTCACATGATGATCATGAATTTCATAACAGATATGCTCTTTGCAAAAAATTCATATATTGAAAAAACAAGCGATGTTATATTGATAATAATAAATAAGTTGATCAAGCATGCAATTTATATTTCAATGATCAAAGATTTGAACATTGAGAGACTTGTGAATCTGCTATGATGAGAATTCATATCTCAGCATGAAATGATGCGAAGCATTATATCAAATCAAAACTCATTGTTTATTAATCATTTTTGAATCACTCTATGTTGACATCTTGAAGCGAAGCGAAAGCTAAACACTGCGTTTCATTCATAAATTAAAGATGACGTTTACATATAACAACAGCGTACACACTAATGTTGAAAAAACTTCACATGAGCTTTTAAAGAAATATACTGTGAGCTTTGCAAAAACATCTGAGAACAGAACTTTAAAAAGAAAGATACTCTTAACTATGAAGTGAGCAAAATAATTACAAAGTATCAGAGAATATTTAATGAAACTATGAAAGTGAGTAGCAGAACAGCAAGCAAAGTATTATAATGCTCATCATAAAGTTGCAAACTTTCAAATGAAAGACAAAGTGCTTCTGCAAAGTATAAACATTTATACACTTCAATTAAAGAAGAAGATTGATCATAAACAATTGAGATAATTTAAAATATTGAAGAAGATCAATACATAAGCATATAAGCTTAAATTATCTGAAAAATATGATGCAATTCACTCAATCTTTCATATCTCTTTATTGAAATTTTGACACTTGCATGATGAGAATTTGAAGTTGCAAATCATTCTCATAGAAAAGAAAGAAAAATGAAAGATAAAGAAGATACTTGATCAGCGAATCAAGAAAGAAAAGATTGAATATTTAGTTCAATAAGTTGATTCATCTTTTCATGAAAACTTCTGAGAATCAATGAAAAATCTTAGTAATGCAAAGAAGATCATTGAAAACTATGAGATAAAAAGATAAATACATCAGTTGATTGTGAAGAAGTTAAAGAGAAAAAAGAGAGATAGATTACATAAGAGTCATGATTGAGAGAATATCAAAAGCGCAAAGACATGAGTTTAAGAAGTTGATATTAAACTATAATTATAAAATTTCATGCAACATATGTCTTTTAAAAAAGAAGATGATGAACGTTGTGAAAAAGTGAAGAAAAGAAATGATCAACGATCGCGAGCGAGAATGTCAAAGTGAAGAGAAAAGTTATTTATTTATCAGCGAATCTCGTCACGCACTGCTTGCTTCAGTTGATATTTATAAGATGAAGATGAAGTGATGTGATGATGATGAGAAGTGACAAAGATGAGAAAGATGAAAGTTTTTACTCGACTGTTAAATACAATCTCACATGCTAAGAGAAAAAACTACTCACTCTCTCATTATCAAAGACAAAGAGTGAGATAATCTTAAGCATAAGTGATGAGATGTTGAATTATTGCTTGCGCAGCATGATGCATCATCAGCTGAAGAGAACGCAAGACTAAATTCATCACGCAATCATGCTTTTCTTTGAAACAATGCTTGCATTTGCAAGCACGCTCAATGAAAGCACGACATGTGTGAATCATAACTACGCTCAAATGATGAACGCAGCGACAGCATCAGATTTTCTGATCATGATGATTTAACATACATCAGCATTTATCAAAACATGCAAAGATAAATATATTTATCAAAGATCATGAATTCAGTCATCAATGCAACAGACGCAAGAAAAGCAGAAGAAGCAGATGTGACAAATGTCACAATGATGACGACGTGAAGAAAAATATACATTTCAAGAAAATGAGCAGACTTCGCGAGCATGTTAGCATGATCTCAGTGAGTGCAAATGCTGTTACTTATCATGATAGTGATGATGATGATGATGTTGATATTGCTATGTCATTCACATTAACTCATGAGCTGACTTGCATCACAACAACGCTGCAATGAAAGAAGTTCATATCATGAGCTGCAAGCTATGTAAGATACACATAGCAGATCTTATGCTTCATTAGTTTGAAAAAGCAGTACTCATGAAAAAGTATGTTGAGATGAGACAAGAAGAAAAGAAAAGAAAGAAAGAAAGCAAAGCTGAAGAGTTGATATCAACAATCTTGCACTAACTTTGTTTATGCTTGTTAGCATGATTAATTCATGACATTTCTACACAGATGTTAAAGCGCTGAAGAAGTCATTACTACGTTGTCAACTGTAAGAAAACAATACGATGCTATGAAGACTCAAAGATTAAGTCTTTAAAAGAGAATGCAATTGTGAGAATGCATCTCATTGACTATGAACGATGCGTGTTTGCAAGACTAGCTTGTAAAACTAAATTAAAGAGATTAATGAATGAATAAAAATAATGACTTGACAGAAGATAAAAACTCTACAAGCTTTTGCTTTCGTTTCTTAGCAATTAGTTCTATCATCAATAAAGTGTTATCTTATTATTTTTTACTACGCAGTTTCATATAAAGAGATCTTGTCATCTCACAATAATAATGTCATTCTGATGAGTAAACATTGAATGATCAATTTCTATTTTTTGATAGTTAATGAAAATAAAATAAACTTTCAGAGTTGCATATCATTCTTGAGATATTTGTTTCAGTTCATATAGAATCTTGTTTAAATGACAGATCAAAAAAATCTCATTTGATTTTTTTTGCTCAAATCTTGATGATTACTGCATTCAAATCTTTTCTTTTAGATGTGCTTCTAGAAAGATGATGATGATATTCATTTATTCAACTTTATAGTCATATTTGATCATCAATGCTAAAAGCATTTTGATGATGATGACTTTGATCATCAAGATAAAGATCTCATCATAATCAATCTCTTGCTTTTGATGAAATCTCTTACACACTCATTTAACTTTGTATTTGATCATCTTTTCTTTGAGTTCTCGCTTAATGATAGTTACTCAGCACGTTGACAATATTCATTAACTCAACTGAATGAAGATATTCTTAGAATAAAGATGTTGTTTTTGATGTGAACGTTTAGTTCACTTCTGAAAACAAGCTTTCATTGTTCTCAATCAAGATTGACTTTAGCTTGTTTCACTGTTTGTAATGTATTAGATTCAATTTGAATTTAATTTGCTTAACTGACAAATTCTTGATTGTCTTTGATTAAAATGATCACGTCAAGTTGAAATTTTTTTGAAAAAGTGTCGAGTTGAGTTGAGAAGTTGAACTCAAGCACTTGAATCAAGTTGAGAAGCTTGACTCAATAACTTGACTCGAAAACTTGACTCGACTCGACAAGATATTAGATAGATGTAAATAGCTTGATTGAACAGTCTTCATGATTTTCTTCATGACTTTCTATCATGTTTTCTCGTCATGACTCTCTATCAAAGTCAAACGACCTTCATGTTTTTCCTTCATGTTTTTCTTCATGTTTTTCTTCATGTTTCTCTTCATGTTTCTCTCTATGTTTCTCATCATAACTTTCTTCATGTTTCTCGTCATGACTTTCTTCATGTTTCTCTTCATGTTCTTCGTCATGACTCTCTTCATGTTTCTCTTCATGTTTCTCTTCATGTTTCTCGTCATGATTTTCTATCAAACAATCTTCATGTTTTTCTTCATGACTTTCTATTAAAAGATAATGCAAAAAGATAATGCAAAAGTCAAAAACCGGAAAAATTTCTATATTTAACTCTCTTGACATCAAGCTTGAATTCTTGATGAGTCGAGTCGAGTTGACTCAATTCTCAGTCGAGTCGAATCGCGTCAAGTTGAAAATATGAGCAACTCGACTCGAGTTGAATTGAAAATGTGAGCAACTCAACTTGATCTCGATTCGAGTTCAAAATGTCAACTTGAAACTCGACTTGACGATCAGTCTATCTTTGATTCAAAAATCATTAAAAGTCTTGTAATTAATTAATTCAGCAATGACTCATTTGAAACATTCACTTGAAGCATCAGAAATATCAGTATCACTTGAGTTATTTAATTCAATTAATTCAGATTTTAGTTTTAATGATTTGCTTTTAGTTTTCTGTGAAGTAACTGATGTTCTTGTTTGATGATTGTTGATTTGATCATCAAAGCTTAGTATTAAAAGATCTTTATCATATCTCTTGACTTCAATGACTATCTCATTTCATTGAACGTGACTAAATATTAATATCTTCTTTTTATTTCACAAGTGATATTGATTGACTTTCTCATAGTTCAAGAACTGACATTTTAAGCTCTTGTCATTGAGCTTTCAATAAGCTTTCTTTACATGATAATAAACTATGCATTTGAACATATGCAAATAACTAAGATCAGACTTCTTGTCATGTCATGTCTCATAGAGAGTTATTTTGTTCAACGTAGTGATAAAACTTTTGTTCTTCAAATAAATGACAATTATTATTGTCTTCTTTCATAGTTTTATTGACAAATTGATGCTAGATAGTATAGCATGAGTTTATTTAAAAAGAGTGTAAAAACATTGTTTTGCAACTTTATTTTAACTTAAGTTATATAAAGTTAAATCAGCGATGAAACTCATCTGTATGTGATGCTAACTACGAATCTACTGTTTAGTTATAGTAGAGTCTAAAGATTATCAAAAGTTTGAATGACATTGAGACGTTGCATGATGATGAAGCGCTGTGCGTTGATCACGTGCAGAGTTTTTGTGATCATGCAGACTTTGATAATCTTAATGCGCATGTTACAAAGTAATTTGCATGCAAATGAGAAAGTCAAATAAAACGCAGAACTATGAGAAAAATCGCTTATGAAAATCATTCGATTCAGCATCTTGTCATCGCGATGACAAGAACTGAAACAGAATACACTCATATTTGATCTGTTGAGAGTGATTAGCAGAAAGAACTTGAATCACGAACATTCTTTAAATTTACATGCTGTCTACGTATAGATCTTGTTAAGACTGCGTGTCTGTTACTACAACATAAGCAACTCACGAGTCTTGTTAAGTTCAACATGAGTAAACTCAAAAGTCTTATTAATATCGTTTAACAGACATTCAGACATAAACATTCTATATGTAAATAATATACTGACGAGAAGACTTTGTTAAAAGAAGAGAAACACAAGCGAGTTAATAAAGAATAATTGAACTACGTTGTCTGATTAGAAGTGTAGTATATGAATATCTTTGCAAGACATGATCAATCTGCATGAGAAAAATCTTTACAAATAACGCGAAACAGATGAGTCACAAATTTTACAAGCGAAGCGAGCGTCTGTAAGATATGATATACAATGATTATGATTGTCAGCTTTGAGAATCTTATTTCTTCACTGAGTTTTGACTCTTGAATGTCTTGATGATAAAATCAATCTCTAGTTGAATACATCATCTATATAGCTTGAAAGAACAGTAATGTGTGTCGATGTGATTAAAGAAGAAATCGACTGCGATATACATGCATATCGCAGACGAAACATCTGCAACTCATGCTTAAGAAGTAAACTGTTGAAATCTGAGCAGTGAGAGATCTCATTTCTCTTGAACTGTGAATCTGTCGTGAGAAAACTTTCTGAGTAATCTCTCGAGTCTAAAAGGAAAATCAGCATAGAGATCGAGCTCTATATATGTTGCATGCAACGTATACAACATATTTTTGATAAACGATGTCTTTGAAACGACTCAGAAGAAAAAAACAACGAGAATCAGAATGCGTTCATTGCGAAGAATGTACAGAAACTGAAGACATTCGTACAACTGCTTAACAAGCAGCTACAAACATAAGATAGCATGCAAACACAAGATAACATACGCTTCTCATTGAAAATCACGTCATGAGCAAATGTGACAAGAGAAGAAGTAACAATGAGAAAGTAACGTCTCAGAGATGAATTGTCATTGCTTTGCAAGAGACGAAAAGTCATGATGAAGATAGCAGAAAGAAAGAAAATAAAGAAGATACAAAAGAAATTTATTGAACAAATTCTTCAAGAAATCATAAACGTGTTGACAGCTCAAAAAGATCTAATCATATCTCTTCGCAAACTTGAAAGCGAAGACATCATACTTCACGCAGTGAGTTCAGAAGCTCAAGCAATTCTGAAAAGATTTCAGACATGAGCAAAAGAAATCGCAAGCTTGATGCATATAGTGCATCGAATCTTCACTGTGCTAGCATATGAGATACACATTACAATAGACACAAGAAATCAGAAAGTGATCATTAAAAGACTGATAAAAGATAACGCAAGACTTCATAAGAATCTAAAGATTTTAAGAATAGTTTAACTCAAGAAAATAGTTAAAAGTAAAAAGATTCACTCGTCGCTCATCATAAAGATCGCAATCGAAGCAATGACAAATCAACTAATGAATGAGAGCATGTTAAACTTGTATCAAGAATGTTCATGTAAACTGTTTGAAAAAAACTGTCACATTACTCAGTGCTACAGATGCTTTGAATTTGATCATATGATCAGATTTTGCAAGAAGAAACAACGCTGTGCTAAATGCGCAGACAAACATCACATTGAAGAGTGCATGATGTCTTCAAACAGAAGACGTTGCGTCAATTGCAATGAAGATCACGAACTCTGAAGACGCATCTGTCTCAAATGATAACAGCAGATGAAACAGATGTCAGAAATCTACAGAAACAGATTGATCAAATATTTAAAAGTGTTGAAATACAATCGCGCATCTCTCTTGCTGTTTCTGAACTTTCTAAGCTCAATGAATACGTTGAGCTCAACAGATTTTGTAGATTCAACAAATTCTTCAAGCTCAATAAGCATCATGTTAAAAACATGTAATTGAGACGTTGAATTGACATGACAGATGATAGAAGTCAAGAAGAGATGAGTTGATCTCTTCTCATGCGTGACTAGCAACTCAGATGAGACAACATCTGAGCAGACTTAGAAACACTCAATCAGAAAGTGTGAAAGACTCTCAATGATCAAAAGCATACAAAGAGTCTTTTCAGTGCAGAGTCAACAACAGCTACAAATAACTTTATGATAAAACAACTCTTTCTATGAATTCTACAGTACAACATCAAAAAGTCATTAAAGATTCAAGAATCATTCTTGATTGACAGAGAAATTCGCAAATTTGACATAGTAGTCATACAGAAGTAAGAATGCAACATCAATGATTTATAATCATTTAGCTCAGCTCACAACTTCTTTCATCTAGTGAAAAACTCGTCATCTCAGTCAAAAACATGCATATATGTTAATAAACACTTAAGACTCAATCAGTGAACAGTAAAGACAGTTGAGTCAGACATCTGCTCAATCAGAATATTAACTCGCAACACAGACAGCGAAATGCAGATGTTAAGACTTCTAAACGTCTACAACTTGAGCTCACTATTCATCACATTCACAGAGAAATTCTTAACTATCTTTCATCTGAATGAACTACTCAAGAATAATTGTGAACAACTAGTTGTAAAAGACTTCAATCTACATCATTCACATTGAGAGAGATGAAGATGCTTCACTCGACATATGATGATCAATATTCTACTAAACATCATTACAAATACAAGACTGAGACTACTGCTGAAATCAGGCACAATCACTTGCAAGATTCACAATCAGTTTACAACGATAAATTTAGTCTTTAGCAGCGAGAAAATACAGTCTATGACACGTAAGTGCGAAGTACAAATCAATTTACATCAAAGATCAGATCATCTTTCGATTGTCACAGAGCTAAATCTACAAACAATCTCAGTGCAGTCTTCAACTTGTCGACTCTGAAAAAAAATGAACACAGAAGCACTGAGTGCTTATCTGCAAATACATTTTTCGTCAGATCACTTTTTGAACAGCAAAGCTGAGATAAATGACAGAGTGACAGAGATTATCAGAATACTACAAAAGATCATTGAGAAGTTTACTTTCTGAGCAAAATCATTAAATTGAGCAAGAAACTTCTGAAATCAGAGCTGCTTCGAAGTAGTAATGAAATCAAGATGATTGTGAATCATATGAAAAACACAAAATATATTAAAGACATGAAATAAATATCTGAAACATAATAATCACAAAAACAAGATCATCAGACAAACAAAATGCATACACTTCAGATCACAGATGCATGAGTTAAGCGATGCATTGAAATCAATATAATGCTTTGCAAAATGAGTTAGAATCAAAAGTCAGCTATCTAAAAAGCTTTCTCAGTTTTTGTTGCTGAAACGAGATGATACTGATCACATGATAACAACGTTTGAAGAAAAAATCGAGATGCTGCAAGGAAAATTCTTTCCTTCACTCTCATAAGCAGATGTCAACGACATTTCAGATTCATTCATATCTTTGACAGTATCATCAAATTCACGCATTTCAAAGAATGAGATGAAGTGAGTAATCAGATGAATAAAAGCGAACAAAGCGTCAAACGTCTCTGAAATTTCAAACAGAGCACTTCAAGCAGATTTCACAAAACTGATCTCAGTGCTGACAAGTCTATTCAACGCATGCGTAATACACAAATATCATTCAAAGCAGTTCAAAAAGACTCAAACAATAGTGCTATGCAAATCAAAGAAAAGCGATTACATTGACTTGAAAACATATTGACTCATTGCTTTGCTTGATATCATGAGCAAAGCTCTAGAATCAATTATGATCAAAAGATTGAATGACATAGTTGAGACTCATCACATGCTTTCGAATGCTCAAATGAAAGCGAAATGTAAACGATTCATGATCTTGATGTTAAATCTACTAGTAAATTAAGTTCACATCATGTGAGACTGCAAAATTAAGTACGTGATCTTCATGCTAAGTCTAGATGTTGTCAAAGCATTTGATCAAGTCTTGCACATCAGACTGCTGCATATGCTAAAAATGAGAAGAACGTTGAGCTACATAGTCAAATGAGCATGCAGCTTTCTAAACAACAGAGAAACATCATTGACATTCAATGAGCAAATGAGCACTATGCGTAAGATAAATGCAAACATATTTCAAGAATTTCTTATTTCATCGATTTTCTTTCTATTTTTCAACGTAAGTTTAATTGAAAAATGCAAAGCATTGAGAATCAAAATTGAAGTGCTTGACTTTGTAAATGATATCAACATTCTAGTCTATGACAGATTCATCAAAGAAATTTGCAAAACATTTAGCAAGACATATGATGTCTGCGCGAAGTGAGCTTGAACTCATGATACAACGTTCACATCAGAAAAATATGAGTTCACTCATTTCACTAGAAAATCGAGAAAATTTGACATGATGACTAGCATATAAATAGAAAGCTCAATGATTAAGTTGAAGTCAGACATGCAAGTTTTAAAGATTCAACTGAACATGAAACTGCAATGAGACGCGCATCTTTGATAAATAGAAGTGAGTCACATTATAAGAATGCTTGCGCTTAGTCATTTAGAAGTCTTCACATGAGAAGCAATCTTCACAAAAGCAAGATAAGTGTACTCAGCTGTAATAAGATCAGAAATTGCATTTGAAGCATCAGTCTGACATTAACGTGACAAAGAGAAAGAACTGTCAGACAAGAAATGTAGACTAGAAACTTTGTAGAATCAGACTCTACGTTACGTTGTGAAAGTGTTCAAAAGAGTAAGCATTGAAACACTAAAGATCAAAATGTGCACAAGCTCGCTGCATGTTCATCTGAACATGCTACAGAATAAAGTCACATTACGCAGTTGAGTCAACGACAGAATGCAAGAAACTAGATGAGCATGCAAATTCATACACATTCAACTGATGAAAATTAATTGTCTCATCTTTCGCTTTTCTGTCATCAAGAAAATAGTGCTTCTGAACACATTTATTCAAGAAGACGTAAGAATGCAATCTAGATGCAGATGATTCAACTCTTCTATGATGATTTCAATAAGTGATAGCATTGCAATAATATTATATCACAAAGATCAATGAGAGCAACGATGAAAAAAATACAAGAAACGCATCGCAGATGTCAATGCAATCCCAGCACAAAGATCTCATCTATTCAACAAGATGATGAAGATGCATGATGATTTTCAGAAGGCTGAAAGCATTCTTGCAACTCATATCAGAATCAAATGCATAGATCTTAATGTTTATCTGCACTCAAGAAACGTTTCAAGCACAAATAGCTTGCGATGCGATTGCGAACGAAGTCATCAGACAGCGAAGCATGTACTCATACATTGTTCGAACTGAACGCATTTGCGATCAAGAATGCTACGTGATGTTAACTTCTTGAACTATCGAATAATTGTTGCAATCACGAAAGATCTCAGAGCAGAAGCGAGAATGATGATGAAAACGAAACTTCTGAAGCAATTTAAAGTGACTAGAACACTCATTCTTTAACGTGCAATCAACGCGAACAAATTTGATACATAGTCTTAATCTTGTCGTTTCAACTGCGTGAAGCAGTCGTATAGATAGCGAGTGATTTTCTACCTCAGAGAATTTTGTTCACTCGACACATATAACATAGAATCTCTCATGAGTCGATCTAATTGATGTCACAAGAATGTATGAATTTATTATTATTATTATATGAAGTTATCAACTTTCATTTAATCTTATGCTTCTTGAGCAAATCAATGATGTGATGATCAACATACTTTTCTTCATTATCTGAATGAAATTAATGAATCAAAGTGTCTCGATTCTTCATTAAATTCAAATAGTTTCAAAGTACATCTTTTAGATTGAATTTTCAATCTATTAAATAAATGATTGTATATTGACTGTAATCATTAATCATAGTGACAACATATTTGAATTCTTCATCAATCATGAGTATTTTATCATCATCGACAAGATTCAAATATATTAACTCATCAATTTTGATTAGATTGATCATTGAATCAAGTTTTCATATTTACATTCTGACTCGACTCAAGTACTTGAGTTGAATCTTTTGACTTGACTTGAATACTCGAATTGAATCTTATGACTCAACTCGATATTGATCTTGAGTTAAGTCAGAATTCATTGACTTGACTCGATTCATCAAGCAATCGAATATGACATCAAGAGAACTAAATATAGAAATTTTTCCGATTTTTCGTCTTTGCATTACCTTTTTGCATTATCTTTTTGATAGAAAGTCATAAAGAGAAACATGAAGAGAAATATGAAGATCATTTGATAGAAAGCTTTGATAAAGAACTATGATAGAAGAGCTATGATAGAAAGTCATGACGAGAAACTATGAAGACTGTTTGATAAAAAGTCATGAAGAGAAGTCATGAAGAAAAGCTATGATAGAAAAATATAAAGACTATTTGATAGAGAGTCATAATAAAGAGTCATAATAGAGAGTCATAATAGAATATCTATCTATTTATCTTCATGTCTTGACGAATCAAATCGAGAATTTCAAGTCAATACTTGATTTCAACTCTCTGACTTGACTCAAATACTTAAGTCAAACATTTCAATTCAACTCAAATACTCAAGTCAAGAATTCTGACTTGAATTGAGTCTTAACGAGTCGAGAACTTGACTCAATCTTGATGATTCAACTTGATGTAATCAGTTTAATTTTGATGAATTTTGTGTGAAATCTTCAACTTGAAGCTCAATGTTACTTGTTTAAGACACAAGTTTCACATATTGATTCTGAGAATTCTTTTTCTTCTAAACTATTGATTGAATTCACATCAATGTTGATGCTTATATTAACTAAACATTTTACGTCTGTCATATTCAGATGAGCTAGTCATTTATATCATTGATGTCATGACACTTTGATCGATTCATGTGTTCTGCTTATCAGTGTTTGAAAATTTGAGAAGTTAGCTGATGCATTCACGAAGTAGAATTTCTCATCACTTCTCAAGTTGATGAGAGCGATGACTTTCATTGAGTCAATGAATAGAAATTTATCTTTCTGTATACTACATGTATATTCTTTGACTTTCACTTGTTCAACTGACATCAAATTATAATGCAGTCTTGAACAGTAATAAACATTGTTTAGTTGAATTTTGATTGATTGATTTTTCAGCAAAATATTGATTATAATCATATTTTTTTTGATCAACAACAAGATTCATCTATACATGATGTCAACTATGAATCTTTTGATTCTATTGCAGAATAGAAGTTAGAAGAGTCAAGAAATCTTAATTCAATGCAGTTTGATTGAAGTTAAAACGTTGCGTGATCATGAAAGCTGTCATGCAGAGTTTTCATTCATGCGACAGCATTCTTTCTAACGGCTACAACTCATAAAGAAGATTAATGATAAGTTGATGTCAGTATGAGATGAAAAGATATCACTAGTGAAATAGTCAATTCAGATGATGAGTCTCAAGATTATGATTACAAGTGATCAAAGAAGTTGTGACTCGTTGACTGCGTTGATATACTGAAGAAGCTCGTTGAGCTCGACTTTTTTATTCATTGACATCATGAACAGTAAGTGATGAAAAGATACTGAATAGAATAGTTGATTCAGATGTTGAGTCTTGAGTTCGTGATTACATGTGATCGAAGAAGTAATGACTCGTTGACTGCGCTGATATACTGAGAAAACTCAACGAGCTCAACTTCTTTACTTATATCGACAAGTCATGCATCTATCTACATGAATGATCAAAAGCACAGAAAAACAATCAGAATGCATTCTTTACTATTGATCAGAGCTAAGCATTTAACTACGACTGCGATTGCACATTTATATCAACAACACATTCAATGTTTACATGACACAAGACAAGAGCAGAATAGAATTATGTATAATCACACTTTATTTTCTTATCATGCACATCTTTCTTTCATCACATATTTTCTTACTTAATGAATGATAATCATTAAGCAAAGAACACAGTTGTGACATTACAATCATGAGCATCACGAATGCAAAGAAATCATGATCTTCGTGATCAAAGATCGAAACATCATTGTATAAAATATCATCAATGAAAAGCAGAGCAAGAACAATGCATAGCAAGAAAACAGCACAGACACGCATCAAGAGTTTAAGCGTCATGCGCTGAATAAAAGCTATAGATTCATTACTGATACTATTGTCTCAGCGTTGTTGTCTTGATGATGTGCAGTCGCTGTGTAGTCGATGAGCGATTTTCTTTCTCAGAGAATTTTGTTCATTTGATACACATAGCATAGTTTTCTCTCATGAATCGAACTTAAATCGATGTCACAAGAGTGTATGATCAATCAATCAATCATATCTTTTTCAATAATAATTACTGCTTCATTATTTGCAGTAACAATGCTGTTTTTAATCACTTTTCAATATGTTTATTCATTAAACAAGTTCTTGTTGTAGCAAACATAATTCTCAGCTTTGATGTTTATTCATCAGACGTTGATGCAATTACATGCTTAATTAATGAAGAAGATTTTCATTAATCTGACTATTTTGATCTTGAAGTTTATTTCAAAGTCAACGACTAGATTCTTGTTTCTTTCGCTGAGTTTTCAATCATCTGAATGAAGATTAAAATGTAAATATCAGCACTTCTGTTAATCATGACTTGTTTGCTTGCAATGAGAGCAAATTTTATTTGACTCTTTTTGAAATTTGTTGCTTTCAAATTTTCTCTTCTTTTCATCAAACTGAGTTATCATGCTCTTGAAGCTAAAGTTCTTCTCTTCATTCATTCATTTGTCATGATCGATTAAAGCGATAATCATCTTATTAATTAATAGCTTGAATTTGTTGATCTTGATGCTCTGTATCAGATCAAAGATGTATGATTCTAGACTTTTGTTAAAATCTAGAAGAAAAAGATTACTTAACAGTCATGATTTTATCATTTTTTCGATGTTTGAACATCTGATAGTGATTCATTTGAATGAATCAACATAGTTCTGAATGAATTTGAAATTTGATTGTTTTGAATGATTGAGTTCTTTGATGATCATATCGCAGACTCTATCATTTTTATTCATTCAATAGTAAGCAGCGATAACATACTCTTTTCTGACTGTTGTCAAAGCGACAAATACAGCTGCTGTTAAGATGAATGCAGCTGTTGTTGAGATGAATGCAATCAATGTTGTAGAGAATGTATCTGCTGTTGATGCGTTGAATTTTGAAGCTTTCAATTTCTTCAGTCACTTCAAGATGATCATTCAGAGATCTTTGACTTTCAAGACACTGATTATGTTCTTCTTTCATGATTCATAGTTCTTACTTCTTTTTAGCTTCAAAACATGATAATTCTTTGAATCTTTCATTGTGAAAGTGATTGAGATATGAGAGTGTGAAATTGATGATGATGAGATTGATGCTTTAAGTTCTGCTTTTAAATATGTTTGTGATAGCGAAATAAAGCTAACTCAAGCTCATAATCTATTGATATATGAGAGTCAGAACGAATATATGCATGTAGATATATTGACTATGTAGTAGAGACATATATCTAGTTGATTGATAGATAGATAGTGACGAAGAAAGAAAGAAGTAGAAGGTGAGCTATATATTTCTAGAGTCAAGCCGACTAGAGTCGACTAAAGTCGAAGTGAAGATATCTAAACATCGAGGTTTATATGTATGCGTTACGTACGTGTTACGTACGAACATACCCCATTTTCAACAGAACGTACTATACATCAAAAAAGGTCACAGGTTTGAGACTGTAATAGTTGATGTATAACGGCAAGAGAGATGAAATTTGTGATTGAAGTTTAAAGAAGCGCGAACTGACGAGATAGCAGGGGGATTTTGAGATCTTGTATAAAGACGAAACTCACAAAGTTCATCGTTAAAATACGTGTAAAATGATGAACATGTCATAATGTAAAGATTTGAATCAAATCAAGTGACTTACCTAAGTACTCTCTCTCTATCATTCTCTCTTCTCATTGGCTCTTCTCAAAGCACTCTCACAGCTGCTTGCCTAGAGATTTCACGCTAGTTGGCCAAAGCCGCAAGGCTGCGTGACTGCCAGTGATCGACTTCTTCGTCGTCTGAATGAAACCTTATACATAGTTAGTTACCCCATGCGGTTAGCCGACTACTGCACGCTTGAAACATCAAACATTTAGATCTCTCTTTTGATCATCACTATCATTATCACCATCATCATCGTCTCAAAAACACACATGTATAAATTAGTCACCTCAAACAACTTTCGCATTGTTCAACGGGCATATCAAATTGGGAACACCTTTTCGCTTCTTCGTCGCATCAGCGACATCTTCGAAAATATGAGGATGACTCTCATGAATTCAGAGCTGTTTTTCGAATGAATTTGCAGAGAAAAGAGCAAGAATCTCTTGAACACACGCTTGCAGGCGGAAGAAAGCATAAATGAATCGATTACGAGTTCAGAAAGGTTTGTTTTGGGTCAACGAAGACGACAGTTGTCAGGGACTAGGCTAGGTACTATCAATTGAAGGATGTATATTACTTTGATATGATCTAGGTACAAGACATACACCAGGTAATGTACAAGACGAAAGACAAAGGATGAAAGCGAGGGCGAGGGCGAGCTTCTATTTACATGATTCAATGGCCGCGTTTAAGATTGCGACAGGCTAGACAATTACTGCGCCCTAGATCTAGGCCAGATCTAGGCCAGATATCCGAACCCTCAGGATGAGGTTATTCAGATATTTGGCAAAGATATCGGGCATACAGCAATGGCATGGCCAGGAATACCCATTTGATAGGGGCTAGGATGGCTTCGGGCAACAGCTATGGGAAATAGCAGGTTACTTGGCTTCAGAGGGAGCTAACTAGTCAGGGAGTGTTTTTTCGGCTGCATCGGTGGCAGAGGGAGCTTTCTGAGCAAATGGAGCTTTCGAATAGCTTCAAAATTTGGCGCCAGCGAGATGATAGGCGATAGGCCGTGCAAGAAAGAGTGTTGAAACGAGAGTTATGCTCGGACCTATCGAGGTCACATGACGCACTGTAGTTAACCGAAGCTTCGAACCTTCATACAGTACCCCGCACTAAGTCTTCGCGTGCGCTCCCCAACCAAATCACCACCCCACCTGCATCAATCATTGAACCATCAAATTCAGCTGGGGAACTTCAATATTTGGGCTGGTTATTTAGTAGTATATGATCTATGATTCCCCAATCAATATTTAGTATGCCAGCCCTCCGCTATAATTAGAGCTTCACATCTGCGTGGCATACTGGAAATTAGCCCCTCTATTACCTTCTCCCGTATGTTCCTCCAGGCCTTCTGTAAAATCTGGAACAGTTGGGTTTCAGCTTCCTCGCCTTTACCCTTCAGTTTATCCAAATCCGAATAGACTTTATAGGCTTCCTTCTTCAGTAGGGCCCAGAGATTTTCGATGGGGTTCAAATCGGGGCTGTACGAAGGTCACTTCATGACTTCTATACCCATTTCCTGGAACCAGAGCTTCGATTTTCTGGCTCTATGTATCGGAGCGTTATCCTGCATGAACACTAGTCCTGGCTCCCATATGCCAGCCAAATTGTGATTCAAAATCTGAATGTAGAAGGCTGCTGAATAGCCGTGTTTTTTGAATTCGAAGTCCCGATCGAGCAGGTATAAATTCGATCTTCCAGAACCTCAGAAAGCTCCCCAAATCATAATGGAAAAGGGCTTTCCACTGGGAATTTCCATCACTTTATCTCTATCCCATTTCTGTTTGGGAATTTCAAACACCCATTCTGGTGTTTTACCTGATCCCCGAGCCACGGATGCTTCATCCGATCAGATGACATTGCCTCATTGATCCACGGTTCAATCCTTATGCTTTTTAGCCCATTTTAACCGAAGCAGAGCAACTTCAGGTGTTAATTTCGGTCGTCGAAGAGCTAGTCAGTGAGAAATTCCGTGGGCTCGTAGTGTTGCGTTGAGAGTTCTCGCGTCCAAATCGATCCCGATGTTCGTTTTCAGCTGTCTTCAGGTGATTTTAGGCTCCGATCGTAACTGACGTAACAGTACCCTAGCTGCTCGAGGAGTAATTGATAAGGGCCTTCCTGATCTGAATTTATTAACTTCGAAGGATGTTGTTTGAAGCCTTCCCAAAACGCTCCGAACGGTGCTTGAGGGAACATCCAAACTTCGTGCTATTTGGGTGAGTGTAAGGCCTAATTTAGCTTGTCCTGATATTTCACCTTTGGCGAGCAAAGAAAGCTTCTTTCTAGAAGTCTTGTTACCAGAAATTGAAGTTAACGGAGCCCTTCTGAGCATTGTGGATGCAGTTGAAGAAGATGAGTTGTTTTGAAGGTACGCGATTTAACATGTTTTCGCGATTTACGCGAAGACTTAGTGCGGGGTACTGTAGAATCCCCATTCTACATATGCTGCAAACCCTTCTAGTTCAGTCATATTTCAACGCATCTAAACCAACGGTCACACTAAAGTCGTTGCATCGTTGTATAGTTGTATCGACGAGGCGAGTTTCATAT
>JAABUH010001275.1_pt1 | contig 29354 bp, 48 predicted proteins | sample 5559121 | NCBI WGS metagenome assembly JAABUH01 (sample SAMN10711871, study PRJNA513364) | rock metagenome | isolation source: Antarctica rocks | place: Antarctica: Victoria Land, Battleship Promontory nord | collected 2015-12-28
GGGTCGGAGCGCGCGTCGGCGACGCAGGCGGCTGCGGACCGCGCGCACAATGCGGCGGTGCTCGCGGGCGCGGCCGGCGATGAGGCGTATGCGCGGCACGTGGCGGAGGAGCAGGCCGCGCAGGTGCGGGCGCGGGCGCCACCGCCCACCTGCTTGAGATGCACGTCACGCTGCTGGCCCCCACCGGCCGGCGCTCGTGCGCGCTGATCGGCACCAGCACGCAAGCGCCGCTCAGGAGCACGCAAGCGGAGCACCCTGCGGTTATGGCCCAGCGCTGCTGCTGCTGCGGGTGGCAGTAGTGCAAGCGCGTAGCCTGGTTTAGCAGCCTGTGCAGCTCCTGTGCCGGCGGGGTAGCACCGGGCGTGGTGTGGCGGGCTGCGCCGCGAATGCGCCGCGCCGCCGGCCGGCGACAGCCGCGCCGCCTGAACCGGCTCAGACGCTGTGCCGCTGGACAGGCCGCGGGCGGGCGCGGGCGCGGGCGCAAGCGCAAGGGCACCGTGGTGCAGCGCCTGGCGCGCAAGCTGCTGAGCGGCCGCGCGCGCGACGCGGCGACCGGCGAGATGCTGGAGGCCGAGACAGCCGCGCAGGCCGCGCTGCACTCCAACCGCTGGGAGGAGCGCTGAGCCCGACGGCGCGGCGCGGCGGCTGCCCGGCGCCGCGGCGCCGCCGCTACCAACAGGCGGACTGCGCGCATGTACACTATGTGTGTAAATTTGAAGACTATTTTACTGCTCTTCAGGCAGTATGTCATGCAAGCGCTGGGCTGTTGGAGCGGACATGACACGGCTGTGGCGTAGCTGCGGCATAGCCTTCCCTAATTTCCTTTGGGTGCTGCCAATCAGCTGCGAGAGCGCTCTCACTGTGAAAGTTTCACATGTTGTCACCCTGCTCTGTGTGTCTGAAGCTGCAGTGTCAGTGCGCGCATGTCTGTTTGCAGCCTGCATGGCATGTGGCATGTGACCAAGCCCTCCAGCCTTTCAGGATGTAGAGGGACCCTGTTGGCCGCTGCTGTGGCAAAGTGGCAGGGTGGTGTTTACTGCGCGCATGCAGGAAAAGCCCACCTGGTGTAGAAATGTGGTGCATGCAGGTGCAACAGCATGCAGGCTTATCTCAGGGCACTGATCTGCATAAAAATAGATCCCGCGCCTTGAACACCATCCTTTTTATTTGTGTATGCGCAATATGCATGCGCGCTCCACTTTGCGCTTGGCTGACTTGCTCTATACATACTCATATAATACTCAAGTGCTCGAAAGGCAGCCATCTGGGTACCGCGCAGCTCATTGTGTCTGTCTTCTGGCGGCAAGCGTGTCCACAACAGCTGCCCAGTGGTGTGCGTGAATGCTAGCAAGCAGATTGTCTGTGTGAGCGTGCTTAAAGGTCTGGTGACATGCTATGCATCATGCTGACATGTGAAGCATGCGGTGAGGCACCAACACCTGAAAGCAAATGCAGTTCTAGCGTCTCTACAAGGCTTCGTCGGACACCTTGCTGCATACGCAGCGCATGGAGCCCTTGGGCAGTGCCAGGCCGCGATGCCGTGCACCCAGTGCACTGCCGAAGCCATTTGTGCCCATGCATGTCATTTGGACCCCCCTCCCTGCTGTGGCTGCCCCCCGCCCTCGGCCGCCCATGCGCGGATGCGCTCGTGCGCCGCCCTGGCTGCCGGCAGGTCCGGCGCGCCAAGGGCAGGCCAGCGGCGCCAGGCCAGGCGCTGCAGCGAGTTCTTACGCCAAGGCTCTTCAGCCTTGTCAAAAATGCCCACCTCAACGGCAAAGCACTCCCCATGCCTGTCAAGCATCCCACGCACGACCTCAGGACTGGCTGAGGTTGGAGTGGGCCTCAGGGAAATCTGGGAGTAATCTGGGAGTGCTCGGCGCACAGCTCTGCAGCCTGCAGGCCAGCATGGCAGAGATGGTCCACATGGCCATGTCCTCATTTATAAATGTACCAGGGTGCGTGCCTACTTTCATACTTGCATACACGCAAACAGGCGATCACGAGCAACGATGCGCACAGACCTGGATCTGTCAAGTGTAGCGGAGCAGATATCAATATTGATGCTGGACACGTCAAAATGTTGGCAGGCTGGCGAAGCCCTCCAGCATAGGGACGTCAAACATGACGCTCCTCGAACCTTCGCCATCTGCTTTGGTCCTCATGCGGACAGTCTGCAGCCGCGGCAGCCGCCCTGCCAAGCCTGCGGCTGACTCCGGCGCCCACGCCAGGAATCCAAGCCAACTACATTCCGGGCCGAGCAGGTTCAGCTCCTCCAAAGTGCCTGGCAGTCGCTCGGGCCACAACCACACGTGGGGGAACAGCATGTCCCCATCCCCAGGCCCAAGGTCGCAACTACAACTATTGTTGATGCCCAGCTTGGTCAGGCGCAGGCCGCTCAGGTCCAGGGCAGGCCGCTCCGCCTGGCTGGCACGGGCCACCAGCTGCAGCGGCACGCCCGACAGGCTCAGCAGCGTGCCGCCGTGCAGGGCCAAAAAGTTGTCGAGCAGCGGATGCTCCCATAGAGCGTCCCTGGTGCAAAAGCTGGCGGCCTCGACCCGGCCGGCCTGCGCGGGCTCAAGCAGCCAGCGGCGCTGGACCGCGCGCAGGCACGCCGCGCTGAAGTCGAGCGCCAGCGGCAGCGGCTGCGCGCGCAGCAGCTCGCGCACGCGGCGGCACACGAGCGCCAGGCTGGCCGCGTGCGCGAGCTGCTGCCGCGCGGCACACTTCACCAGCTGCATCGTGCGGCGGCCTTTCCGCCCAGGCGCGCCGCAGGATGCCGCGCAGCAGCTCGTCGGGCAGCGGGATAGAAGACGCCTGCGCGGCCAGCAGCGCGCCTAAGCGAGGCAAGCGCACTCACGTGTGTGGCAGGTGCACGCGCGTTCCGCCGCTCAGTGCTGTACAGTGCTGGACGAAGGCCGCGCCTGGTCAGCTGGCTGTGGCTCAGCACTGCACGCTGAATTCCCCGCACCATCAAGGGTGTCCATGCCTCGATGTGCAGGGCTTCGCCCGCGGTCGCGGCGTGCACACAACGGAGAGGGCTTGAACAGCACACGTCAGACGGGTGTCCAGCCAGAAGAAGTGCAGCCGGCAGCTTTTTGCTGTTCATTGACGTAACATGCGCATGTGCCCCACATTGAGCTTTCACAGCATAATCGCACAAGAAACGTTCCGACTTTCAATGCTTGAACCCAAAACAGGCTAGCAGGAGTTCCTTTCTCCATGACTTCTTCCGGTCTGATATAGGATGCGCTTCCTGTAAGAGCTAAACTACAAAAAGTAGAGTGAGCTAAGCGGAGGTAGTATAAGAAGCACAAGCTTAGATTCCCACGTCGTCTGCACCTGAGCACTGTTTATACGAGCCCAGCACTGCATCAGTGCTGTCTGTATTGGTACACTTGGAAGGCAAGCGGGCTGTTGCACAGGCAGTTCCAGTGTCAGCGAACCACCGCTTGCACAGCTGCAAGGGGCACAGAGCGGCTGGGGAGCGCCTCTGGCAGGTGCTATGTGAGCCCCAATGCGGGCCGGCGGCAACGGCAGTGGGAGCCCTGGGCCGAGCGGGGCGGAAGCGGGCGACGCGGGGTGGGACTCGCAGGCGAAGCACAACAAGCCTGCAGATGCTCGGAGCAGGTGCTGGTCCCTTGGCCACCGCGCCGCTCGCGCCCCGCGCTTTCTGCGCGTGAGCACAAGTGACCCCAGCGCAGGCTTGTCTGGCCTGATGTGCTCGGGAAGGTGTAGAAAAGCGCCTACTTCTATCATGTGTTGCACGCTCATGCTTTGGAGCCTGTGCATGATGCGCAGGACAGCTCTCCTGTACCTGGTCTTCTTCCTCGGGCTGTGCGCCGGCTTTGTGGCCGCGCAGCAGCTGTACCTCCGCAGCGCAGCGCGCGCGACCAGGCCCGCGCTGCAGGTGCTGCCTGCGCTCGCGCCCTGCCGCTGCCTGTGAGGCTGCTGCGGCAGCCAAGAGCGTGCAAGAGTAGATGAGCCCAGGCGTCTGCTCGCCCGCAAGCGCGGGCTGCGCAGGCGGGTGTGCGTCAGCCCGGGCGTCTCAGACACCAAACTCTCTGCGGTGACTAACGTGTGGCCTACGGGGGGGTTTGGCGGTGCCGCGCTTGGACGCGCTGGTGTGTCTGACTCGGCGGTGGGGGCGGCGCAGGCGGACGGCGGCGGGGCCAGCCTGCTGCAGCTGCTCGCGCGCGTGGCGCCGCCGGCCGCCGGTCGGCCGCCCGAGGTGCTCATTGCCATCTCCAACTACAACCTCATCGTCGGCGGCCAGCTCAACGCCTGGCTAGAGGCGCGCGCCCGGGGCCCTGTGGCGTTCTGGGGCGTTCCAATGTGCACGTCTGCCCAACTCCCGCTCGCGCGCCGCACCGCTGGCTGCCGGCTCAGCGCCCGGCTGGAGGCGCGCGCCCGGGGCCCTGGGGCGCTCCAGGGTGCACGTCCCGCCCAGCTCCCGCGCCGCACTGCCGGCTGCCGGCTCGGCGCCTAGCGGGAGGCGCGCGCCCGAGGCTCCAGGGCCCGGCCTGCATGCGCTCAGCACCAGCTTCCTACGGCTCGCTCATCCCCGCCCACGCAGGGTGCTTGCCCATGCCCCCGACGCTGGGGCGCGGATGCTTCGGTGCAAGCACCGCACTGTCCAGGGCCCTGCCTGCTTGCGCCTTGGCGCTGGCAGCCGCGCGCAGCCAGTGCGCCGCGGGGGCTCTCACCGCCAGCGGCCCCGTCGGCACGCAACGCCCCGCGGCGCGGCCCCTGCAGCGCCTGCCTGAGGCGAGCGCGGGCGCCTGAGGCGCGCGCTCACGCGCAGACGCGCGGACGGCCGCGCAGCTGCAGGGCGGCGGCTCGCAATAGCCATCGGGGTCCCAGGTCGAGGGGTTCACCCACCTGGCCCCGCGCGCGAGCCCATGTACGGGCGCGCAGACGGTCGCGCGCGCGGGCGTGACCAACTACGTGGTCGTCGCGATTGATGCGGCGCTACGGGACCACCTGGCGCAGCGCGGCATCAACGTGTACTTTAAGGACATCCAGGCGCGCCGCGCGCGCATAGGACACCTGCTCGCCTGCGCGCGCTAGCCTTTGATCATGCCAGTACGAGGAGGGCTGATGCGTGTCCAATTTATATTGTATACATGCCCTGCAAAGTCAGGTTCCAATCTAAACGTATGACTACGTGAATATATTGCCAAGCTGCCCTGCGAGCCCGGCGCCGGCGCGGCCGCGCAGGTGGACAGGGCGCAGGCGGGCACGGGCGACAACCACGCCATCAGCGCGCTCAAGTTCAAGATCGTCCGCGAGTTCCTGGAGCTCGGCTGGAGCGTGCTGCTGTCGGACGTGGACATCGTGGTCGTGCAGGCGCGCGGGCGCCGCGCCCCTTGCTATGCACGGGGCGGGGTGTAGGGTATAGGGTATAGGGTAGGGTTAAAAACTGGGAGCTGCATGTCTCCCTTGGCCTGCATGTCTGCGCGGTGCTCCAAGCCTGACAGGAAGCTGCCTGCCTATCGCGTGCAGTCTGCGCCAGGGCGATCCCTGAGCAGCGCCGGACTTGACAGCGCCTTGCCAAAACTTGCTTGTCTGCGTCCGCGCCATAAGTCTCTCGCGCTCAGTGCGTGCTCTGCAGTGTATGCGTACTGCTCATCCTGCTGGTGTTGCCGGCGGCCGGGCCTGCGACCCTTCGCTTGACTTCGAGGCGCGCCCTATCACAGCAGCGACTCCTGTGTGAGCGGCGCAGAACCCGTTCCACCACCTGTACCGCGACCACGACTTGGAGGGCATGTCAGACGGGTGCGCCCACTTCTTCTTGGGTGCAGCCTTTGGTCCCACAGCAACGCTAAGGCTGCGTACTAGTCCTTGGTACGCCAGCATGCACTCGTAGGGCGCCCTACACCCTATAGCATATACCCTGCCCTATGCTGCGAGTTGGTCCCCGGTACGCTGGCCTGCCTTGCCGCCCACGCAATGTTTGCGTCGATGTGCCTCGCGACAAGGGCAAGAAACCAGGACGCCTGCCGGCGCTCCAGGTACGACTCGCCATCGGCGTACGGCCACATCGAGGGCCTGGACGACCCGTCGATGGGCTGGGCGCGCTACGCGCAGGCGCGCCTTCGACAGCCTGCGCCCTCTGCCTGGGGCATGCCTTCAAGCAGTGCTCGAGCATGCTCAGCTCTGGCGTTGGAGGGTTTAAGTGGTGCCAGCTGCAAAAGCTGGTGCCTTTCCACATGCAGTGCCCCGGATGTGTTGTGTGTTTGCATGCACGGCGACATACTCATCATCACAGTACAGTACAAGCCATACGGTACAAGCCATTGCTGTGGCCATGTTGTGGCGTGCCCGAGGGGCAAGTAGAGGCCAGCTGCAGGACCCCTGCAGCGCTGTCATCCTACCGTTGTGCGCGGGCGGTCGGTGCGCCGAGTCCCCAGCGCGTACGCCGGCTGCGGGGCCGCGCAGGGCACTATGCACCTGAACATGAACAGCGGGCTGTTCTACATCAAGGCCAGCGCCAAGACCGTCGCCTTCATGGACCGCATCGCGGCGCGCCTGTCGCGGGAGAAGGCGTGGGACCAGGCGCGCGCCCGCCCCCGCCCACACGGCCAGGCTTAGGGTGGGGTCTATCTTGCGGTTGACAAGAGAGCTGCTGATGTTGCGGTGCGGGCAGTCTCATGCTGGGGAGTGCGCTGGGGAGTGTCCTGCGCCCACCAATCTCCGCTGCATAGACCTCTGGTGCAAGTGGGTGCGGTGTTTGCTCGTGGGACTGATGAGGCCCTCACCCATGAGGCCTTCCCCCATGCGACTGACAGTGGCGGATGGTGGGCCGATGAGCTCCGCTTGGCAACGTCGCGCAGCTCTGCCGGGTAAGCGTGCGACGCACCGCGCGCGTGGATGCTGCCATGGAGCTGCTCCCGTGAGCGCTTCTGGCACGTCCAAGAGCCGCAGTGCATGCCGCTGCGGGCAGCAGCGTCCAGCACTCACACGGCCGGCACGGGCCTGCAGTCCGCGTACACTGAGGAGCTGCTTATCTTACCCTTATCTGCCATATATCCTGGGGGCGGCAGTCTGTGTACAATGAGGAGCTGTTCTTCCTGAGCCACGACGACTACGTCTCGCCGGGCCTGAGCGTGCGCATCATGAACATCCACAAGTTCATGAACAGCAAGGCGCGCCGCGCTGGCGCCACGCCACTCACTGCACTGGCAGCCCCCCCGCGGGGACGCTGTTGCGGGCTACTCGCCCAGCCCCCGTCCTGCCAGCCGGGGCGTGTCGTGGCTGGGCCGCAGGCCGCCTGATCCACAGAGGCCCTGCCGGCATGTCCAGGCTGATGAGGCGCCTGCGGGGCGCGCAGGTGCTCTTCAAGGTGTACCGGCACCTGCCGCGCTCGAAGCAGACGCGGCCAGTCATGGTGCACATTAATTACCACCCAGGTGCGCCTCGCGCGATCTGCAGCCTCCCCGGGACACGCCTGGTCAGCAGACGCGCCTGCCTGGCCGCAGCGGATCTGCCCATGCGCAGCGCCCTGCGCACCTACATGTTGAGCCCTGCGTGCGCGCATGTGTGATCCAAGCCCTGCGTTTGGCATCACCGAGGCGTGCGGGTGACGGCGCTCCTGTTGCATGCCTGCATGATGCCTGCATGCGACATCAGCAACGAGCCTGCTACACGGCAGGCCGCCCGTATTAAGCTGGTGGTTAACTTCCTTGACGGCGACGCCGGCGCGCTCAAGCGCTTCCCAGGCGGCTCCGAGCCCGACTCATGATGACCAGTGCTGTGGCGCTGGCCCGCATGGCCGCCGCATGTCGACACAGCGCCTGGGAGTCCGCCAAGGGTACTGGCCCGATGCAGCATATTGCGTTCAGATATTCGGGGCCGAGCTGCCTCCCCATGCTGCTTGCAGCGTATCGTCATGGGCGTGGGCATGCTGTGCATGCCGCCCCTGCTCAGCGCGTGCCGCAGGCCATTCTGCGGGCGCACAAATGAGCATGAAGCCAGACAACGCACTGGCAACGAAGCGAGCACACCTGCTGGCAGACATGCTCGAGCGTGAACCTGCACTGCTCGTGGCTGTGAGGCTTGAATTAAGCGTTGCTGAACAGCTGCATGCGGCATGTGCAGGGTGATGCAGGCTTGCTGAGCTATTCTCAAATCCCCAAGCTGCGACAGTGAGTTTTGCATGCATGGAAACGAGGCGCGATGCACAAGCAAAACTACCTTTGTATTTCACACGCGCTCAAGTGCGGGTGCATTAGTTGGAGCATGTGCCCTTCAAATGAGAACGTGCGGGCCTTGCTCATGCCTGACTCCCCGCATGCCTCCGAAGCTTCACGCCCCTCCTGCATTAGCGCCCCGCCGTCCATCCAAGGCTGAATGATACCTGATGCCTAGCCGGCGTCACCGCATAGGCAGACATCCAGCGTCCTTGGCCTGCCGCGCTACGCAGCGTGTGGGCAGCACCGAGGGTGAGCGACGCAAAGTTACAAACTTGCTTCTTTGGCGTACGATGTCTTTGGAAGTCCCCGCTTGACCCTAGTCGAGTGCCAAGGTTTGGTGCACCAATTTTTGCGCGGTTGCGTGCTCCGCTCCTGGCACTGCGACGAGATCAGAGAGGCGCTGCGATACTGGGCGGGCCTGTCTGTGAGGTTCGGCGCCCAACGAGCACGTACTCGCAGCATCAGTTGATCAGCGTCCCCGCCGGCCCGCCGAGTGGGCCGAGTACGCCAGTGCGGCCGGCTTACTGCGCTACCTTGTCCAGACTGCTGCCCCAGCCGGTGCGTGGTGATTCGTACGTGTATCTGGCTCTTCCTACGATTCCCCCCACGCCCCATGGCTGCCGCTTTATGCGCGCCGCTGCTGTGGGGGTCCAGGCTGGACACTCAAGAAGCTGAGATGGGACGCGGAGGGGCGGTGGGTGGCACTGAGATGCCGGACGCATTGCGGCGCCTGCCAGGTGTTCACCGCGCTCGGCGGCGCTCCTGCCAGTGCACACGCCAGTGTTGTTCTGCAACGCCGCGAGCACGCATGCGTGCGCTGCCGAGCGTGCGTGAGCCAGCAGCCGCGAGTTGTCAGCTGCGCCGGCGGACGTGACCATCGTGACCATCTGTGACTGCGCGCAGAGCCGACGCGGACGGCGGCGCTGCGCGGCGCCAAAGCGGCCTTCCACTTTCTTTGCAGCAACCTAGTGGTCCTCGCGCTCGGGCTTGCAGCGGCGCTGAATGCGGTGCGGTCCAGCCGCCAAGCTGTTTCATCGAGGGGGGTCGAGGTGCTGCAGCTCTGTGAAGAGCGCAGCACTACGACGTAGCCAAGCAGACAGCAGAGCCTCTGGGGCCGCGCGCCCCCGCGTGGGTGCCGTTGTGCAACAGCGCCACTGCGTGACTGGCCCGCTGTCACCCGCCTGCATAGTCTCACTCCAGCAGCGCAGCAGACGCGCCTTGAGCGGTGCGGCTCTGCAGGTCCATAACGTGCCGGAGGGCAGCGGAAAGAGAGAAGCTTCGTGGCAGAGCTCGGCGAAGCCTTGCCTTCTGTCGCGCTGGGACCGCACGCCATACCTGACCAAGTCGCCGCACACACGTAGGGGCGCCTGCGCGAGGCGCACGAGCGCGGCGAGCTGGCGGCTCTGTGCAACCGTGCTCTGCTCCTCTGCCAGAGCCCGCTGGACATGAGCCTGGTGAGCGCCGGCGTGACACCGCCGCAGTACAGCCGAGTGCCGTGTTGCATCTGCGCATGCAGGGCTTTGCTTCTTCTGGGCTCTGCATTAGGATCGATGCGTTTGTGGGGGAACCAGACATTGCTGCATGAAGCTGCTGCTCGCTCATGCGTTAGCAGTATGCATGCATGCAGCCTCTCCAAGGTCTCCACCCAGGTGCCCCTCAACTTCAGGTGTACCTGGCAGTGCTGGAAGGCAGGCTGCGTGCTGCGCTGCGCTGTACTCTAAAAGCCTGTACATCTCAGTAGTCAGCAGGCATGCCACGCATGCCGCCAAGCAGTGTTGCGCTCCACAAGGGTCGGGCGCCGCGGGAGGCGGGAGGCGCGCCGGCGGTCGCACTGCCCTGCGCTGGACCCCTGTAGCTGAGGCGCGCCCGGTGCAGGGCGAGGCGATGGCGGCGCAGGCGGCCGTCCTGATCGTCCTGGCGGCTGCGGTGTGGCTGCTGCGGCCCGCGCGGCGCACATACCTGATCGACTGGTACAGCTTCCGGCCGCCCGAGCGGTGCGCCGAGGGAGCGCGCTGGGCCACAGGCATGTGGAGGCTGTTATGTTGTGTGTGCACTCGTCAGCGAAGACAGGCTGCACCTGCTGAGCATGTACAGACGCGTTTGTGACGGCAGCTGGGACCAGGGCCGGGCGGGCATACTCACCTAGACAGTTGTCAGAACTCCAGGAAGCGCACCAGCAAAGCTCACCTGTGCCAAGCGCAAGGGACGCATGCGCTCACACCAGCGGCGAGCGCGAGGACAGCGGGGCAGCGACGGCCCGGCGCGCCCGCCCGGCTGAAAGGCGCCTGCGGCGCGCGCAGCATGGCCGCCACGATCGACGAGATGAACGAGGGCATCGAGCGGCGCACCTGCTGGAACGAGGAGAGCAAGCGCTTCATGGCCAAGGTCATGGAGGTCTCGGGCCTCGGCCCCAGCACCTTCCTGCCCGACGGCGCGCCCAGGGCCCGGGCCGCCCAGCCTGCATGCGCCACCCTAACCCTATACCTTACATTGCATGGCGTGCAACGTGTGAGCCGCAATTTGCTGGTGCCCCAGGACCCAGGAGCCACCGTCGTGCTTATGCATGAAGCAGTCACCAGACAGGGTGCCGACCGGCACCCCGGAGCGACGGACGGGGCAAGCTGCAGGGCCGCGTGCCAGGCGGGACAGGGAGCAGGGCGCGCCTGCCTGACCGGCCTGCCGCGCGCGGGGCGCGCGCGCAGAGGTGAAGGAGGGCAAGGCGCGCGACATCGTGATGAGCAACACCAACAAGCGCGCCGAGACGGAGCTCGTGCTCCTCACCAGCATCCAGAAGCTGTTGGAGCGGACGGTGCGCCGCCCGCACACCGGCCTCTGCCGTGCGCGGGTCCAGCTGGCTGAGCAGGACAGAACTGGTGCTCGGGGTCCTTCCGGCATGCTGCGAGCTGCTGCTGTGCCAACATTCGACGAGCTGTGGCGCCCCTGCTCCATGGCGTGGAGCGCGCTCGCCCGCGGGCACGAGTCCTGCTGTGGACGCACGGGAGGCAGCCATGCCGGTGTGGCGCCAGCCTGCGGCGCTGTCCATGCCAGGCGGCCACCGACCCGTGGCCTGGCCGCCGCCAGGGCATCGAGGCGAGCTCCGTGGACGCCGTCATTACGACGTGCTGCACATTCAACCCGACGCCCTCGCTGAGCGCGTTTGTTGTGAATCGCTTCGGGCTGCGGCATGACGTCAAGACGTACTCGCTGGGCGGCATGGGCTGCAGCGCCAGCGTCATCGCGCTCGACCTGGCCAATGAGCTGCTCAAGGTGCTCCAGGGTTGGGGCAGGTTTCGTGATGCAATGGCTGCATCACACTGTAATTCTAGCCCTAGCCCATATGCGGCAGTACAGGGGCCAGCCAGCGCCCTGCAGATATTTGCAGGGCAATGCCAAGGGTCTGCCCTCTTAGTAGCCGAGCGAGCCTGCGCTTTGAGCGCGGGCGCGCTGGGATCGCCGCCTGCGGCCCACCGCAGTGCGCGCGTGCGCTGAGCAACCCCGGCATGCGCGTGCTGGTAGTGGGTACGGAGAACAGTCTGGACAACTTGCACAGTGCCCCAGAGGGGAAGGTGGAGGGGAGAAGGAAACGGGGGAAAGGAACGGGGGTGGGCGGCTGACCGCGCGCCCTCTCTCGCGCAGAGCAACCCGGGCATGCGCGTGCTGGTGGCCGGCACGGAGAACATCCTGGACAACCTGTACTGGGGCAACCAGCGCTCCATGCTCATCACCTGCTGCATCTTCCGCCTGGGCGGCGTCGCCGCGCTGCTGTCCAGCCGGCGGGCCGACGCGCGGCGCGCCAAGTACCGCCTGCAGCACCTCGTGCGCACGCACCTGGGCGCCTCCGACCAGGCGTACAAGTGCGGCCCGCGCCCCGCCCTCCCCCGCGCCCCGCCCCGCGTGCCTCTGCGGGCCTGCCCCGCGCGCCTCCGCGTCTGGGGACAAGTGTTTCTGCAGCGCCTCGTGTGCACGCACCTGCGCGCCTCCGACCAGGCACACAAGCGCGGCCCGGCCCCGCGCCCACCCCGCGCGCCTCTGCGCGCCTCTGCGGACCTGCCCTGCGCGCCTGTGCGTTTGGCACACAAGGGGAGTCTGCACACCCTATGCGCATGCGCCCGACGCGCCTGCTGGTGCGTGCAGCGCGGTGCAACAAATGCGGTGCTCCAGGCGGTGGGGCGGTGCGGCCGGTCACAGCCACCGTGAGCGTGGCTGTAACGCTGCCGCACGCATTCCCCGGAGCGTCGCTGCAACAGTGTGCAGGCGCCGGCGGCGCTGAGCGCGGGCGGGCGCGCGCCGCAGCTGCGTGATGCAGAAGGACGACGAGGTCGGCAAGCTGGGCATGCGGATCGGGCGCGACCTCATGCAGACAGCCGGCAAGGCCCTGCGCATCAACATCACCACGCTCGGCCCGCTGGTGCTGCCGCTGTCCGAGAAGCTCATCTACGCCGGCAACCTGGTCGCGCGCAAGGCGCGCACCCCAGCCTCTGCCAGGCCCCAATGAGGCGCCTGGCTGCCAACAGGCTGCAGGGTGCCTGGTCGCGGTGGTTCTGGCAGCGGGTGTGGGAAGATCGCGCCTCGAGCGCACCTTTGCTGGCGCTGTTGCCGGCGCCCTGCATGCCTGCAGGGGTGGGGCATTGTGGGGATTTGGTCGGCAGGGCGGCTGACCGGTGCTGCCCCGGACGGGCAGGCGCTGGGCCTGCGCTCGCTGAAGCCGTACGTGCCCGACTTTAGCACCGCATTCCAGCACTTCTGCATCCACCCGGGCGGCAAGGCGGTCATCGAGGAGGCGCGCTGCCCGGCCCGGCCTCGCGCCTCGCTGCGCTGCCAGGCCCCGCCGCACAGGGCGTGCGGCGCTCCGCTGCCGGCGTCCCAGGCTGTGTGCTGTGTGCAGGCGCACAGACGTCCTGCATTGTGTGCCCAGACACGGCTTGAATGTGGCGGTGATGGGTGTTGCAAGGACCAGCGCCTGCGCCTGCCACCTGATCGGGCGGGCGCGGCGCGGCGCAGGTGGGCAAGCAGCTCAAGCTGGCGCCGCGGCAGTGCCTGCCGATGGTGGTGCCCTTCGAGCGCTTCGGCAACACCAGCTCCAGCAGCACCTGGTGGGCCCCTGCCGCCCCTGAAGTGTAGCGCGCTAGCAAAATAGTGTCAGGGTCAGGGCAGGGCGGCTTGCACATTGCCCAGGCATAGTGCCGGACGTGCTCGCATCAATTTTGGCCGCGAGCCTCCTGGCGTGCCGCCATGCACTGCACGCGGCCTCATGCGCCGTGCATGCAACCCAATCCGCCTATCATGACCCAGCCTGCCCTGCCTGCGCCCAGGTACGCATGGGGCTATGTGGAGACGAAGCAGGGCGTGCGGCGCGGCGATCGCGTGTGGCAGCTCGCCTTCGGCAGCGGCTTCAAGTGCAACAGCGCGGTCTGGGTCGCGCTGCGCGACTGCAATGACCAGCACGACGCCTGGACAGACACGCCGTCCTGCTGACCGGTGCTGCACGCGGAGCCACCGCCCTGGTGACAGACGCAGGGGCCCGGCGGCCCCAGGGCGCCCACAACGCAGAGCCCGCGCCCTGTCTGCAGGAGGATGTGGCCGCCGCGGCACACGCGAGCAGGCGCCTCTCTTGCCGCCGGGTTTGTGCGGCAGGTGCCCGTGTCGCGCCTGCAGCAGGGCGCGCAGGGCCGCGCTGCGCAGCGGCCGCCGGCGCCCCGGGAGCGCTGTCGAGCGCGCGTACCTGCCGGCCCTTGCTGTTGCAGGCAGGTTCAAGGGGCGTGGCCGAGCAGGCCGCTTGCGGCCGGTCGAGACGAGTCCCACATCGAGACAAGTCCCGGCTTCCGGCTTGGGAGGACTGTTATAGGGCGAAGGCTGTCAAGAACTGTGCACGGCATCGGCCATGGTTTTCAGTTTGGCGCTGCATGCTGCCGTCCAGTGGCGGGTATGCTGGCATGCGATGGTGCCTGGCTTCAGCTGCGCCCGCGAGTGACACGTATGCGGCGCACCTGCCTTCAGCTGCCCTCTGTCAACGAGTGAGGTACTCTAAAGCTGCTTGCTGCGCACTCCATGCTGCAGTGCTGCCAAGTGGGCATGTGATGTTTTGGTGCGAAAGCAGGGCGCCCTGTGTATGAGACCATGGAAGTGTGCTGCATCTGTTCGCACGTATGGTACGCCCCGCTGCTGCGGGCTTTGGAGCACTGCATGTGCATTACAACTATTAAGCTGGGGACCCGAGCGCGCTTGATTCTGGTGGCCCCTGAAGGGGCTACCCGCATGCTTTCAACAACAGGGCAAGTTGGGAGCTCCTTCTGCATGCAGCCTCTGCACTGTTTTGTGCTTGGCGACACTCCTGCTGTGCCCGCAATCAGCGTCTGCATGGGGTGTGGGGCGAGGGCGGCATTCATGCCCACCCTCCGTGCAGCGCGCTTGCGCAGGGCAGTCGGCCCCTGCCACATTGAACGGGCGCCGCGAAGTGTCAACCTGTGAAGTTACGCAGTGCAGTGCGCCTGGGACGTTCAGAGGCTGAGCGGGGCAGGCCTTCCGGCAGCCACAACGCTGCCCCGGCCCGCTCCGCAGCAACGCAATGCTGCAGCCCTGCAGGTTGCAGCATGTGGGCTGCAATAGTGCGCGGGCGCGCTGCACACGCATTGGGTGTTTTCTCGCCGCCTGTGTGTGCTGGCTTTTGATGGCGAAGTGTGCATGTTTCGTTGAAAGTTGTTTCTGCGGCCACTCTCGTGGCAAAGGCAGGACCCGGGCTGCGAGCGCGGCCGGGCGCTCTATGCAAGTGAGGAGCTCATGCCGGCAAGCGTGCATGCAGTGGCTGTATTCAGTGGTGTGCCCGCTGTAGGTAGTGCGCTTTGCGCATGCTGTTTTTTGCATGGCGAGTTTCGCATGCTGCAACTTCGGAAATAAAGGCTCTGTATGGCTCTACTCTTTCTTACACGCAATTTGCGTAATTTCTTTGCCGGCTGGCATGCGCATTGCGCACCACAGCTGATCAAGTGCAAGTCAAGGCAGACTGTGGACATGGTGCGGGGAGGCCCAAATACCCGGCTCCACGTTTGACACTCTTCACATGACAAGCTGGTGAACGCGGAGCAGCGTGTCACCTTGTGTTGTTCTGCCAAACACCACGCTCTCCATACGACTTGGATGCCGGCAGCATCAAGTCACAACGAACCAAGGAACGGGTGTGCAGTATCTGTGCTGCAAAATTTCAAGGGACCCACGGAACAAAAGCCGCGCGAGCTGGGGTAAGGGACGAACCAGAGATTGAGTACCTCACCAATATTACACCATTGCGTGCTGCAAAGTGGCGCAAAACTGCCAGATGTGCTGGAGGAACTATAAGTGTGAGAGGCGCAAAAAGCGTATGGACCCCCTCCCACCGGGGCTCGAACCCGGGACCCTAGCCTGACTTTCGCCATAAGAGCTATGCGCTAACCAACTGCGCCATGGGAGGCCATAATATCGTCTTCCAAAATCCATCGTCTCAGCGGCATTTCACACACTTTATGTCCACCATGACGCCAACCATCATTATTACAGGGAGCCTGAGCGTCCGAGTTCTGTCCAGCGCCTGTTCTCTGAGCACAGAAGACACCGTGGTTGCTGAGGAATCACCAATGAAGCAGTGACTGTGAGCGGTTTGCACAGGCGCACGACAAGCGGGAGATGTCTTGAGAAGTCAGCTGCTCACTCCTGTCAGATACCATATTCAGAGACTCAGCGTCCTGCGCAGGTCCAGGTGCGTTGCGTATATACAAACATTGCCTGCAGACTAAACTGATGAGCTTTTTTGTTTCGCGCCGTGCGTGACTGTGGTTTATTGCACATGCAGGACTGCGGGTCTGCTTGCAGAGAAAGCCAACAGAGGTTTGGCACGCACCTGTTGACGCCATACAGAGCCGTGGTCATTTTTTTTGTGGATGGAGTCCGCTCAGTCCGAAGCGCAGCAGCAGGCATCAGTGTCGCAGGGCGGTGCGTCTGAGCACTGTTGAAGTTTCACACTCTGGCCAAAGCAACCCGCGCTGCTCCTGTGCTGCTGGCCCTGCTTGTCATCTTGCAAGTGCGACTCACACCGTACAACCGCGCCAGCGCCTGCGGCAGACGCGGCCACTGTGGCGGCTGCCGCAGAGGCCTACCGGCGCCTGCTCAGCGGCGGCGGTTCCGGTCAGATGAACCTGGCAGCAGTGCGGGCTCCTGCTGAGCCCGTGGCTGGCGGTCCAACGAGTGCTGTGCCCCTGGCATGCAAATCTGCATTGGAAGAGCTTTGAACTTCCTTCCGCCTTGCTGCAGGAACCCGCAGCTGAGCAGGTCTTCTCCCGCCACGGTGTGCGCCAAACCCTGGGCGGCGCCGCAGGTGCGCACGCACGGCGAGGACCTGCGGCGCACCCTGGACCAGGTCATCCTGCTGCTGCAGCACCATGCTGAGCGCGTGCAGTGGTGGGCCTGCCCGCGCCCGGGTGTTTGGCCGCAGCCTTTATTCGCACCGAGCGGTGCACTTGAGAGCGGCGCACAATCAGCGGAGCACCGGGGGAGGAAGCGTGACTGACCTGTGACCATGCAAGCCTTCCCTGGCTGGCGTAGTGCCGCGCAGCGTGTATGCTGAGGTGGCGCTGCCCCAGGCTGGTGGCGCGCCGAGCCGGCCCTGCGCGCGGCAGGACCGAGGCGCTGGACCAGTTTGCGGTGGTCAGCGTGCAGCTCGCGGCGCTGGCCGAGCAGCTGCGGCCGCTGGCGCGCCTCTATGCGGCGCGCCCCCGCGCGGTCCCGACGGTGGTGTAGTCAGGTGAATCGGCAATGTCATGGGCATTGGCTGCGGTGGCGGGCCAGACAAAGTGCTATCTGACACGCCCCAGACGTCAGGCAGCACATGCACAACCCACAGTCCTTCTTCCCCCGGCGCTGCCACCCCCTGCAAGCCAGCATGCAGTGCATGGTGATCATGCTTGCGCCCACCTCCTTGTGAGGCCTGCCGCGCCTCTGCACTTGCAAGCTCGCTTCTCCTTCAATCAACATGCCTGTGGGCGCTTCTACATCTCTGCCAAAAGTCCGCCCTCAATATCGTTGCGCAACCTGCACAGGCCAGTGTCGCAAGTGAGCCTCGTGACCTGACGTCTTATCTTCTGAAAATGCGTAGCTGCAACCAATTGCAGTGAGCTGTGCATTGCAAGCGGCAATGGACTTAACAGCTCCTGCCCTGCGCAGGCGCACCCGTGCGCGGTGAACGCGGCCAACGCTGCCGCGCTGCCGGTCATGCTGGCCACGCGCGCGCTGCCCGAGATGGAGGCTGAGCAGGCGGATCTGCTAGCGCGCCACCGGGCCGCCGCGGGCACCGCGCCGCTCGGCGCGCAGTACGAGGCAATTGGGGTGCGCGCACCACCGCACGCGCGCAGGGGCTTGGGCGATGCGGCAGCAGTGTTCTTGATTGAATGGGGCGGGGGCGGCCGATGGCGCATGTGCGGGTGTGCCCGCGTCGGGCGTGCGACGTGCATGCGGGGAGTGCGGCCACGCGCGCTTGGGGGTGCCGACAGTGGACGCGGCCGCTGTGAGGGCTTACCATAACCCCTAAAACTTGCTCAAAATGCGCAGGTGCAGGTGGAGCGGTTCAACGCGCTGGTGGACGCTGCCACGCTGCACGTGGCTGACAAACCGGGCTCCGGCCCGCTCGACCCCAAGGCGCGCGGCAACGCAGAGCTGCACGGGAAGCTGGTTGACTATTTGTGCCACGCTGATAGGCGCAGGGATCCCAGGACTGGCACCAGCCCCTGGTTGCATCTTCCGGGTGCAGGCTGTTCGCAGGCTGAACGGCAGCGGCGTATGTGCGGCAAGCATGGAGTCATCGGGCAGTGCCAAAGCGGCGTGCACCTCTCTCCTTTGTACTGTGCTGCAGCCCCGTGCGCATCCATATCATACCTGTGTGACCAGCTGGCGCACCCGGCGGGTCTGCAGGGGCCGCTGCGAAGGGAGCTGGCGCAGCAGCTGCGCGCGGCGGCCGCGCCGCCCAGCAAACGCGCAGTGTCGGTGCGCATGTTCTGCACTGCCTGCATGTCCTGAACTGTGATGAGCTTAATTTACAGTGTCAAATCTCGCTGTGGTCGCATGATGAATCCATGGGGGCGGCAGAGGCTGCTGCCGCCTTATCAAGAGCGGGCATGCATGCAGCCCAGATCTGCACAGCCCCGAGCTGCACTTGCGTGTATTTAGCATACGTCGTCCTGCGACATGCGGGGCTCCGGAGCGGCCGCATAAGTCCAGCACCGGGTCCCATTGCGCAGCCACGCTGATGCATGGCCTGCACAGCTCTTCATATGGGCGGCTCTCAGGCGTGCGGCACGCCGCTGCGGTGCAACTCCGGCCATGCGCATGTTGCAGGGGTCGCCCTCCTGCGCCCTGGACGCATGCAGCAGCACAGTGTTGTGTGTCTGCCGTGCGGCAGGCCAGGGACGCGCGCGGCGCAAAACGCGGCCCGGGCGCGGCGCTGCTGGCGGCCGTGTCGCGCGGCGACGGCTTGCAGGCGTAACAGAGCGTGAGGGCCCGGCATGCGCGGCAGGCGCGGGGCTGTTTGCTGCTGTGAGCTCCAGTCAACTGGACAGTCAGCATAGTGCATCTTGCAGAGGTGCTTGACCTGTTACGGCTGGCCCGTTCTCTAAGCGCCATGGTTTGTGCTTGGTTTCTGTATGTTTTTATAGCCCTGCTAACGCACTGGAAGGTGCCAGCCAAAGCATGCATGTATCGCCAAACTGGAGCAGGTTTGTGTAACTCGACAGGTGAACAAGTAGTATAACTGGCACACCCGTGAACAGTGAAGGCCAGCACGGCACACAGGTAGCTGAACATCGTTGCCAGTGGGGCAGAGACCTGACCCCATGTGTAGAATACCAGCGCTAGTTGATGTGGGCCCACATATGTTGTGACGTGTGCTTCCTGCAGAAATGCATGGAGGGTAGCAAAACCCCTTGTAGTGAGTGACCTGCATCAGCCATCAAGGCTGACCGAGCCACAAGCGGGGTGCGCGCACTCAAGCAGAGTCAGGCATTGACCGGCACTGAGGCCCCTCAACTTCGCATGCAGAAATACCCCGACCAATGAGAGCGCCCGCTGCAGGTGCTTGCTCATCAAACCCATTAACATATTTATATTGCTGTACTATCACAAGTGAATTCTAACAGGGAAGCGCTTGTTTAGTTAGACACAAAGAAATAGCAAGGATGAGTAGACACGCGTGCGTCGCAGCCTTGTGCGTCGCACTGCTGGCTGCGAGCGCGCATGCAGAGCAAGTTCTGACACTGAACGGCGAGGAGGCGTTTGACAAGGCTGTTTCAGAGAACTCATTCCTGGTTGCAGAGTTCTATGCTCCGTGGTGTGGTGCGGGCCTCCCGCCAAATCTGCACTGCGGCCGTGCGTGATTGCCCGACTTGCTCACACGTGAGCGGTGATTGGGCGGCAGGGCACTGCAAGAACCTTGCGCCAGAGTATGAGAAGGCTGCCATGGACCTGAAGGCTAGGGGCTCCGAGATTGTGCTCGCCAAGGCGATCCACCCACCCCGCCTCCCGCTTCGGCCAGTCACGACCTTCTTGTGCTAACATACTGGGCAGCTCGCTGCTGTCAGCTGAAGTGGTCCTAGGGGCATCTCCTGCCACTGAGTGCAGGCCAGGGACTGCTGAGCCTGCATGTGCACAAAGTGCAGCCAGTTCTGCATGCTTGTGTGAAGCACAGCCCCCTTGATGCGCGCGGCACTGCATGCTCTCGCGTCACCCCACACACAATGCGCGACGATCAGAGCCGATCGGCGCGGCGGCGCCGCCGCAGGTGGATGCGACCCTGGATGAGAACAAGCCCCTGGCGTCGCGGTACAGCATCGGCGGCTTCCCTACGCTGAAGGCACGCCATGCACTTTCCTCTGAGCTCTGCTGTATCCTACTTGACTAGCCATGGCTGATGTATGCCAAGCTGAAGGCACGCTGGGGGCTCAATATGCTTGCACACTGCCGCTCTCCTTGGTAGCAGGCAGGCAGCTCTGCTTTGAATTCTTTCTTGCAGAGCAGGAGCTGAGGCTGAACACACTGGGGTTTTGCAGATCTTCCGGGATGGCAAGGTGGACACGCCCAGCGACTACAACGGCCCGCGCGAGCACGCGGGGATTGTGTCGTACCTGGAGAAGATCTCTGGACCCGCCAGCACCGAGCTGAAGACCGCGAGTGAGGTACGGTTTTGCAGCTGCCTATCCTGAACTTTACCTGCCTCGTGCCCCCTGTCATGCCCGCTCCCTTATGCAAGCTGCTGCAAATGCATGCCGGTCCTTGTCGCCTGGCAAAGCTGAGGGCCGAGAGTGCAAAGCACCGCACCAGCGTTATCAGAGCGTGCAGGCGAAACTCTGTCATGGCGACAGAGCATGCCACTGACTGTGCATGGGAAGCCACTTGCAACGGCCTGGTGTTCTAGGTCACTCATCGCCTTGCGCCACCCGGCTCATGCCTTGGAATGCTTTGCCCGGCCGCGTTTGCCCAGCCCCCAGGGGTCTTGGGCGCGCGCGCGCGCGCAGGTTGCAGAGTTCCGTAAGAAGGACCTGGCGCTGCTGGGCGCGTTTGACGCGGGCGCGCCCGCGCTGGCGGCCTTCCTGGCGACCGCGGAGGCGCTGCGCGAGGACTTTGACTGCGCGCACGTGCTGGACGCGGCGCTGGTGCCCGAGGCGCGCGCGGCCCCTGCCCCGCGTGCAGCGCGCCCGTGCTTCGTGGAATGTTTTGGCAGTGCAATATTTACAGCGAGGAGGCTGCTGCCCTGTGCTGCCTGGCGTTTATTAAGAAAAAGCTGTTTGTATATAGCTAGCACAAACCGCATCGACGCGCTTGCTGTGGTGCCCTGGGCGGCGGGGGCTGCGCCCCGTCGCTCAGCCCGCATGCTCGTGCTGAGGCGGTGGGATGAGGTGCTGGGCTTCATGCAGCCCATCAGTGCAATCAGCCCCTGCCCAGCAAGCGAGCAGGCCTCACGCATGGGAGCGCGGCTGGTCGACGCGCAGACTCGGTCAGCGTGGAGCATGGGCGCTGAGCCGAGCGGTGCATGTGCTCGCAGGCCAAGAGCGGTGGGGCAACTGTCCTGCTGCTCAAGTCGTACGACGAGCCGGTGACGCCGTACACCGGCGACATCACCGAGGACGCGCTCATGCAGTTTGCGCTCTCGCACGCCGAGCCCGTCCTGCCCGAGATGGACCAGTGCGCGCCCTGCCACCCGGGGTGGCTCGCCCAACTCGTGGCGGGCGCGCGCGCGTCAGGCACAGGTTCAGGGTTAGGGTAAATCTAATGCCATCACCCGCGTCGGGCGCGCGCCTGCCAGCCAGGGCCCCGCCGCATGCGCGAGCACGCGCTGCGCTTGAGCACCGCCGGCGCGCGCAGGACGGTGCGCAACAAGCGCGCGCTGCAGCGGATATTCGGCGACCAGACGCGCCCCAAGTTCCTGGCGGTCGTGCCCAAGGCGCGCGCGCGCGGCGCCCCCTGCGGCCGTGCCGCCCTCGCGGCGCCTGCCTGTGCCGGCGGTGCCAAGGAACATGCACACGTGGCGCCGGTGGCCAGAGGCGCTGGAGGCCAGACCCGCACTCCACTGCAGCCCATATACCTCAGCACGGCAGAGAGCCCGGTGCCAAGGAAACGTACGAGACGAGCAGCAGCAGCCTGGGTGTAAGTGCGCTCATCCTGCGGACGGCCAGCAAGGGGGGGTTCCGGCGCGGTGGCAGGGCCACCAGGCGGAGAGCAAGCTGAAGGACGAGATGACCGCCGCGGCGGGCGACGCGTCCAGCAAGGGCAAGCTGGGCTTCCTGTGGGTGGACCCGGCCACCGCCCCGCAGGTCAACCCCCGTGCGCCGACCCCTGACCAGGCGCCCCGCAGCGCTTGCCTGTTCCGCGCGGTTGCACTTCAATGATCTGCTCTCGGCAGTGCCCGCGAGCCTCGGTGATGGAGGTGAGGAAGGCAGGCAAGCAACGGCCGCTGAGCGCTCGGCCGGGTCGGCACAGTGCGCGGTCGGCAGCGCCCGCGCGGTGCCGGCGGCGAGGCGCGGCTGGCGGGAGCCATGGCGTTGCAGCATGGTGTGAAGCATCGTGGGTGCGTTCCCGCCTGCGCCCTGCCTGATGAGGCTCACCGTGTCCTGGTGGCCGCGCGCAGGTTGGGAAGTTCTTCGGGCTGGCGGACGGCGACCTGCCGGCGTTCGCCATCCATGACCAGGCCGGCGACGGCAAGTACCTGGCGCGCAACGTCAAGGCCGGTTCCGTCAAGAAGTACGTCAAGGACTTCCTGGTGCGCCACCTTTCCCTGCGGGGCCGCCTCCCCGTGCCCCCAGCAGCCGCCCCGCCGTGCGCGCGCCCCGGCAGGCCGGCGCGCGGCGAGGCGGGCGCCGCAGGCCATGTAGAAGTTGACAGGACGCCCGCTACCTGGGCCAAACACGCCCGTCGAGGACCGCTTGGACGGCCTGGTCGCGGCGTTGCGGACTCGGCTCTGCCCAGCGCACAGTGCCTTTGGTCGGGGTGCAGGATAGACAAGGACTTAGGGTAGGCCAGGCGTCGAGACGGCAGGCGCGCCGCGCGCAGGCCGGCAAGCTGGGAAAAACAGTGAAGAGCGGAGTGCGGTCTGGGTATCAAAATGCAAGTATGGAAATATGCCAAAAAGTCAAAGTGTCAAGCGCGCCGCGCGCAGGCCGGCAAGCTGGAGAAGACGGTGAAGAGCGAGCCGGTGCCCGCCAGCAACGACGGGCCGGTCAAGGTGCTGGTCGCCGACCAGTTCGATGAGCTGGTCATCAAGAGCGGGAAGAGCGTGCTGATCGAGTTCTACGCGCCGTGGTGCGGCCACTGCCAGAGCCTGGCGCCGACGTACGAGCAGGCGCGGCCCCGGGCCCGGCGGGCCCCGGCTGCATGCACGGCCTGGCGCCCCGCATGCAGTCAGGGAATTGTGGTAGGTTATGGGTGTGGTAGGGCAGCTCTGGTTCGCGCCGCGCAGCGCGGTGGGCACCACCCTACGGGAGGCCAGGCAGCGCGGTGAGGGCGGCCGCTGCATGGCGCCTCTGTCGTCAGCGGCCGGGCTTGCTGCACCCATGACTCAGGGTTGTGGCAGCCTTTCTGCAAGCCGCGGCCTGCTGTGCTTTGCCCTTTCTCGGTGTGACAGAGGGTTGGCGGCAGAGCAGCGACGCCCGCACAGGTCAGCGCGTTTGCAAGCCGAGCTCGGCTGCGTTCTGCTGTCTGGGATGCGCACGCGACTATGCTTACATGTGAACACCGTCGCACAGCTCCATCACATAATCGTTGACAGTCAGAACTGGTGGGCTAGGGTTTGGCAAAACCCAATCTCTGTCCCCCCGTACCGACGGTTGTGCGCGCCGCGCCAGGTGGGCGAGGCCTACGCAGGCAACGACAACGTGCTCATTGCCAAGATTGACGCCACCGCCAATGACATCCCCTCTAAGCTCTTCAAGGTCCAGGTGCGCTGGCGGAGCCCTGCATATGTAGGGTTTAGGGGTTCTGCATGGGCACGCAGGCTCGCTAGCGAAGGCTGTTTTTGCGGTGCGGGCGCATTAGCGCATGTCATGCGCAGGCGCTGTGGACAGGGAGCCCTGCATGCCTGTGGTGCCCTCCCTGCATGCGCCGCACAGCACCCTGCATTCAGAACATCCTCACAACAATCAGCAGGCGGGGCCGCGGAGCTCGCTGCGCCCTGCACTTGAAAGCATGCCGGCACCCGACTGGACTGCCATCGACACCAAGCAAGCCAGCATCATGCCGCGCGTGCCGGACCCGCGAGCCAGCGCCACGACCGGCTACCCAAATATGCTGGCGTCCAGCACACATGGAGGCCTGTGCCCTCGCAGGGCTTCCCGACGCTGTACCTGTACAAGGGCAAGACGAAGGAGGTCATCGCATACGAGGGCAACCGCTCGCTGGAGGACATGGTCGAGTTTGTGGCGCTGCACAGCGGCGAGGCCGCGCCGGCGGCCGCGGCGGCGCCCGGCGCGCCCGGCATCGAGCCGGCCGGCGCGGACGGCGATGAGGAGGATGCCAAGGACGAGCTGTGAGCCCGTATCTAAACAAGTCTCAGAGAGAAATCGCCTGCCTGGCTTCGGGCGCGCGTGCGCCAAGGCTGCAACGAGGCGGCGCATACCTCCTGGCCCGTGCGCGATTCGGTCGGCGAGGCCGAGGCGCTTGGGTCGGCGGCGCCCTTCGAGCGCGCGCACGGGGCCAAGCATTTGCGCTGAGGCCCTGTGACGCGGGCCGAGGAGGGGGAGGCCGGGCTGATTGATAGGGGTGGCTGTCGCTGTGCCTGCGTTCTGGGCGCGCCGCGTCTGGGCGGTGTGTGGGCGGCGACTGGTTCTGGTATGCTTTTTGGGTAGGCCGTCAAGACTCCGGCCTCAGCTTTTCTGAACGGCACTTCTTTGCTTTGGGGCACGTTGGTGTGCGGCGCATTGCCGAGAACATGCACAGCCGCGGACGCTCTGTGTGACCGTGTAAACAGGGCTGACGTGTGGGCAGGCGACGAGCGCCGACCAGGCACTCCAGAGGTTCACATGCCTTCTGAGCGGACCAGCTCCATGCTTCCTTCCCCGCAGCCCGAACGCACTACAGGCCAAACGCCTCTGGCGGCGGCGGCAGCAGCTGGTCTCCCCGCGAGTCCATGAGCTGCACCAGCGCCAGGTACGCCACCTGCGCAAGTGCGCGAGTCCCAGGCCAGCATCAAGCTGGGAGCCTTGCGCACGAGCGTGTATAACAGAGCCTGTGCGTGGACGTTCACTGGCGGTGCTGCAAAAGCGGGCGCACCCCAAAAGCTATGGATACGATGCCTGTCACGATCGCGGTGGTTTGCCCCTTTTCCAGCCCGCCTGGAATGTCTGACCGCATGTGAAGCAGTGTAAGAGGCCAGTCAAGGACTCGCTTGCGCGGCAGGACACAGGCAGCAAGGCGCCCACCCAGCTTTGCAGGCGTCTCAGTCTCTGTTGGAGGTGTAGGCCGGCGCTCAGTGCCGGCCACCTGAGCACTCGCGACACGGCTCAGGCAGTGCATCCGTCAACAGCAACCCCTGTGCTGCAGGGCACGCTGCTTGCACACGCAGGATAGCACCACGTCGCCTGCTGTAGCGGTGTGCACCTTGTCTGCCTTCTCCTGCTCCTCCTGCGATGCGCGGCACCGCATGCAGGAGCGCGCCGGCCGCGGAGACAGGTAGACCCCGTGCGACTGGGACACACCTGTCGCTGCCAGCCTGCGGCGCTGCGCCACTGGCCGTCCAGGGCGTGCTAGCGGCGCACCGAGCGCATTCAGGCAGGCAAAGGCGTGCGCCATCCCTGCGCCTTGCTAACACACACGGGGCGCAAGTAACAGCAAGGGCCTTTAGCTGTGGACGACAGCGGGCTGAACACTTTTCCTTGGACTCTAGGGTTCATACGATGGAGCTGCAGTCTAGTGGATGTGGCGCACCTTCGACTCGTTTGAAAGAAGTGCAAGCCAGTGAGCTGAGCGTTTTCGGATTCGGGCAGGCCATACAGGGGAGACTGGTGCCTCAACCAGCACGCGGAGAGGTCATGGCGCTTGGAGCAGCCACACACTTGTTTCAGAGCGCCCCAGTGTGTCACAGCAGAGGTGTGCACGGCCCTGCTGCACCTGTCTGGCGGTGAGGAGCAAATATGTTGAGGCCCGAGCGGGTGCACTGACGCCACCTTGGGCCGCACAGCGCGGCGCAGGCTGCTGGTCTGTTCACCCGTGGCTGCAAAGGGCAATGGTGTGCAGCCGCAGCAGCAGAAGGGAGCAGAGCAGCCCTCTCGGACAGTGAAGGAGGAGCTTGGTGCGCCATCAACGCCCGCCCAAGCTTGTGACCACGTACAAGCACTAGCACGGAAACTACTTGAGAGTACAGGCGCTGGGAAACTGTGCCGAATCAGGGATGGCTATCGACTTGAGTACCTGTGCTCCACTGCAGAGTGGCGGCGCACGGCCAACCGGGAGGCCAACAAGGGCCGCGACCGCAAGGACTTGTACACTGATAATTGGTGCGCCGGGTCTGCACGGCGCCTGCAGCACAACTCGTCGTGTGTTGTGTGAGTTGACCCCCGCCAGCAGGGTTGCGCCCTGTGCAGCCGCCCAGGGAGCCAGAGACGGTGCCGCGGCGGGCTTTCCAAGTATGACTTCTTACGTCGTGTCTTTGACGAGTTGCTGGAGGGGAAGCTTGTTGAGGTGTGGTGCGCGGTCTGCTGCCTGGCGCGCCAAGGGAAGGCAACGATGTGAGAGCATGTGGGTGAGTTTGGTGCAGGCTACTTGCACGCTTTCGGATGGTTGCGGAATGACACGGGAGCGTCACTTGTGCACCCTGGGCCCCAAGTGTTCACGGCTGAGTCGGGAAGCACGTACCGTGCGTGGCTGCCACAAACATGCGTATACTGAAAAGGGGGCTGCTGAGCCTGCTGTGTGCACGGGAGCTCAGGGACGGCGACGTGTACAAAGGGAGCAGGTTCAACGTGCTCACTGTGGTTGCTGCTGTGTCCATCCTGACGCCCCTGGCCGGCCTGGTCTTTGCATGGTGGTCATATGGCAGGCTGTGGGGCTGATTGTGTATGGTTGGTCTGACAGTCCAGATGTTTTGGGTTCTAAGTTCTGGCTGGCAAGGCAAATACCAACTTTCTTACAAGCGCGCAAGGTGACCTTTGCACGCGCTGAAGATTAGCTTAAAGTTGCATGCTTCACAACATCTGTTGTGCAGCACGCGTGTGCACAAGAGAGAGTGCATACTTGTACAATACCAAAGAGTGCATGTACCATTGTGCTGGTGTATGAGCGCAGACCTGGTGATGTGCGGGTAAATGAGAGTGGCACATGCGGTAATGCGAAAGGAGGCGCAACGGCAACTGTGTTAAACGGGGAGACAGTCAGCCTCTATGCCTCCTTGCACACACCGCTCCTGACCACCCTGTGCATAACTACAGAGGCCTAGCTGGGAGCGCTGGTGACATGCGCAGCACCCTGAAGCTGCCCCTGGCCCCCTGCTGCCTTGCAACCTCACGGCACCTTGACTGTAGCAGCGCCCTGCTCCACATAATCGAGCGCACACCCGCAGCTCTGCCACTGCAGCCAGGCTTCATACTTTACACCCGTGCAAGCACGCAAGCACTCCATGAATCAAAACGTGAGGCATTCCTTAACAGGCCCCACTCTGGGCCGCGCGACCTACCGCACGCCGGTACAGCTGTCTGCGCGGCCCAAAGCTGCGACGCCAAGCTATATGCGGGGCAGGAGCCCTGCACCTGCGAGCGGCAACACAGGCCGACATCGCTAGCACCTGCGCATGCAGGTTCCCGCCAGAAAAATCCTGAAAGGGCGAGGCGACACAGCACATCCAAGAGCCTCCCTCTGGCCGCCCGGCACGCCTGACGCCCAGCTGAGCCCGAACCTAAAAAGCCTCCCCTAGGCGACCTGACACACCACACTCGCACCACAGCTTTGCGTCCCGCGCGCTCACTACCACGCGGCTTGATGCGCTGCAGGGCGGCAGCAGCGCTCGCAGCACGGCGCGTTGCGCACTGGGCGCTTATAGAGGGACACTTCGACAATGCGAGTCACTGCAACTGCTCTACTGCCACCTGCATGGCCAACCTCGGGCCCCCATTTCGCCCCAACAGGCCCGGATTTGTGCAAGGAGGCTGCCAGCCATAAGGCGGCGCTGCCCGCAACGCGTACTGCTGCCGCTCGTGCGCTCTGCCGCCCCACGCCCCACAAGCCAAAAGCCCCGGCACGCCAGCCGCCCCACCGCCACCACGAAGCTGCGGGGGTCAGGGCAAGGCGGGGTCAGCGGTAGCGGCGCCAACGAGCTCAGGCGCGAGCCAGGCCGCAAACGCGTGCGCGGCCTGCGCCTCAGCAGCCTGGCGTGCCAGGAGGTCGTCCCACGTGCTCTCCAGCAGCCGCTGGCTGCGCGCCCTGCGCGCACAGGCGGCAGGCGTGTCAGCAGTGGGGCAGGGCGCGGGCGCGGGCGCGCTGGCGCTGCCAATCAGGCTTGACACGCCGGGGACTTGCGTGCGCCGCGCCGCTTCGGCAACGCGCGCTGGCAGGGCCCTCCATGCACAAATAGGGTGAACATTTTAATTCATGTGCATTGTTAGAATTCATGGCCTTGCCCTTTGCCAGGGTCTGGCTTTGCTACGTTCCGATAAACCCTGCGCGGCATGGGCGCAGGCTTTGCTACATTCTGATGAACCCTGCGCGGCGCAGGGCTGGGCGGGCGGGCGGGCGGGCGCGCACTGCTGCAGGAGCGCCGCGCTGGGCGCAGAGCTGAGGGAGGTCGCCGAGCCGCCCGAGCGCGGCAGCTGCCTGAAGCCGCCGCTGCCCCACGCAGGCGACGCGGCGCGCTCCATTGGCGCGCGGAGCGCGCTGCACGCGCGCGCAAACGCCGACCCCGTCCCGCCCGACGACCCCGGCGACGCCGGGCCCACGCGCGCGCAGCCGGCGCTGCCGCCCAGGCTGCCCGCCGCGCTCGCCAGCGCCTTGCCGAGGCGCGAACCCGGCAGGGGCAGGGTCAGGGCCGGCCCCAGCCGCGGCGCCTCGCCCGCGCCGTCGGGCGCGCCTAGCGCCAGCGAGCGCTGCAGGCGCAGCGCCTCGGAGTCATGGCGTTCGCGCAGCGCGGCGCACGTCGCCAGCGCGGCCACGGCGACAGGGCTGGCCGGGCTGCTGGACAGGCTGGGGCTGGCGTGGAGCCCTGAGAAGACCCTGTCAGAGCCCGGCGTCGCCAGCCCGGCCGGCGCCGGGCTCCCGGCCAGCAAGCCAGGGCTGCCGCGCATCAGCCTGGCGGCTGCGGCGGCCAGGTCCGGCGGCGCGGCAGAGGCTCCCGCGTGCGGCGACCGCATGGGCGTCAGCGTCGGCGTGCGCGCCAGCGACGCCGCCGCGGGCGCGGCAAACGTCAGCGATGGCGCGCGCTCGGCGGATGCCTGTGGGCGCGGCGGCGGCGGCGGCGTCGCGGGGTGGGAGGCGGGGCAGCCTGGGCCCGCGGGCGAGCCGGGCAGCACGGCGGTGTGCGCATGCGGCGGCGGGGCCTCGGGCCCCGACGGCAGGGCGCGCGCCCCGTCCGGGCCGGCCTCGCCCGGCAGCAGCCGCGACGCCGGCAGGAATGGCGACGCGGGCACCGGCGACGCCAGGCCGCCCAGGCACGCAGCGGGCGCCGAGCGCGAGGGC